>Ga0208277_1000378_pt1 | contig 26663 bp, 21 predicted proteins | sample ETNtaG_5_FD_185782 | JGI IMG/M metagenome (GOLD analysis project Ga0208277, IMG submission 185782) | Marine microbial and viral communities from oxygen minimum zone, Eastern Pacific Ocean - ETNP201406SV205 (SPAdes) (version 2) | ecosystem: Environmental > Aquatic > Marine > Oceanic ...
GTGCGCATGGTACAAATGCGCCCCCGTGGTGAACCGTACCTATTGAACCAATAATATCAGCATACACAATCTTTGCTTCACGCAGGAAAACTGTCAACAAAACCGATCCATAAAGGAAAGGAAAGGAGAGGAGAGTTCACATTGCAACTAGAATGCAATGGTACCACACCTGGTGCCAATCGACGAAGGACAACGCCACCACGGATTTGCTCGTGCGTCAGAACTGTGAATGAGCACCTGGCATACCTGTGAATATGCTGCTGGAGGAGTTCATCGCATCTACTAAAAGTGGCTTAGTCGTGTACACGTGGCGTTCTAAGCCCGATCAAGAGCTCCGAAATTCTTTAGTCAATGTTCTAGAAGAAGTTTTACGCGAAGGGCGATCCGGAGAGCGAGCCATGGTAGGCGCACGCAGTAACTGCCCTTTGCGCCTTGAGTGGCAAGTGAATAACACAGTTTCTATGGTATTTCTGGCTGTGTTCATATCAGATGAGCGCTCCCCGTGTGAGACTGTGTGTTTAGATCGCATCGTAGAGGAGTTCGGGAAGCATTACAACCCCGATCATCATCTCGATAAAAGATTCACGGAGTTCATCAACATGCTTCAAACGCCAAAGTCACAGCGGGGAGAAGCTGCTGAGAAAGTTACCAAGAAGTCAGTTGTACAACAGCATCGTAACATGGAAAGTATGTCTTTAAATGTAACAGATGAGGAAAGTGAAGAGATTCTGGATGGAGATATCGATTCACAAGTGGTGACTTTTCAGAACACAGTTGTTCCAAGTGAAAGGATGCGTGATAACAAAAGCAAGTTGGAAAAGGGAGCTCGGTTGTGGAACTCTGATCCAAGTTTTATTGACAAAGTATCATGGAACAAAAGCGTCTCGCGTGATCAACTAGACCCGATTCTGAAAAAGTTATACGAGTCATTAGTGCACAAAAATGTGGCATCACTTTTAGCCACTCAGGTTTGCGCAGACATCCACTCGGCGCTCGTTAGTGAAAATATTTCAAGTAAAAGTTCACTTAGCGAAGTCATCGATACAACGATGAGAAGATCATTGAGGCAAATTTTATCTCCGGGACAGTGCACAGACTTACTTTCACAGATAAATACAGCAAAATTGAAGAAGGTACCCTTCACAATAGTATTCATTGGTGTGAACGGTGTGGGAAAGAGTACCAGTTTGTCAAAAGTTGCAGCCTGGCTCCGATCGAACAATTTATCCGTCTTAGTTTCTGCATGTGACACATTCAGAGCTGGCGCTGTCGAGCAGCTCCGCACGCACTGTTGTCGACTGGGTGTGCCTCTTTATGAACGCGGATATGAAAAAGATCCTGCTTCAATTGCACGTGATGCAATAGCACAAGCAAAGCGGCAAGGTATCGACGTTGTGCTTGTCGATACAGCAGGAAGGATGCAAGATAACGAACCTCTAATGCGATCGTTATCAAAACTTATTGACACGAATTCACCTAGTCTGGTTCTTTTCGTCGGTGAGGCGCTTGTTGGCAATGATGGCGTTGATCAACTACTGAAATTTAATCAGTCTTTAGCAGATTTTTCCACGCGTGGTAAAAAGCAGGTCATAGATGGCATCATTGTTTCTAAGTTTGATATGATAGATGACAAGGTGGGCGCTGTCTTGTCGATGGTTCATGCATCGAGAGCTCCTATATTGTTTGTAGGCAGTGGGCAGACGTATCGCGATTTACAAATTCCAAACTTGGAACACTTGATTGACTCTTTGCTAAGCTCTACTTGATGTCTTTGCCAAACAGTTTGTCATCGAGGTAGTGACATTCGTATCGAATTTTGTTCGGGTGTTCAGTGGGGCAGTGAGTAAGCTCTTGCGATTGCGCAGCTTTTGCAAAACCTTCATACCAGTCGTCGGCTGCGTCCGGGGCGTCCGGGGCGCGACGCTAGTGTTGTGTATGGCCTCGCATGACGTACTTAACGTCCATAGACACTGTTAGTTGCTTCGAGACATTGTGTAATACTCGAAATAAAAAATAGCACTTCACTTCTTTAAAGTATGGGGATGATGACCCGCTGCGCTTTACTTGTTCCCGCAAACGTCTTGGAATATTCCCGTGCAGTACTTTTTAAAACAGAAAGGGTAGTTGGTATTTTACGGTTCGTGACTCAACACGATGAAAGAATATTCTGGGAATCTTCCGACTCTTCGGGGCCCCTGGACGGGCCGCCGCCACGGCAGGCGCCACAAGTTGCCGACGGTTGTGGCCTCGTACCCGCAATGAGTGCGTCACAAGCCATCGATCAAGCCTCCCGCCATCTCTTGGGTGTCGCGACTTCGACGAAGAAATTCGAATGGATCGCCGTCATCGGTGGTTTCCTCGCCTTCTTCGCTGCGTTCGGTATCGGTAAGTTAGAGCACCACATCGTGCAATCTCTTGAGAAAGTTCGCACGTTTGTCGATGCACCCAATCGGTCCCGGGGATAAATGTACTGACGAGTGTCGAACTTTGCTATCCGTAGGCGCGAACGATGTCGCGAACGCTTTCGCCACCTCTGTTGGCTCTGGTGCTCTCACCATAAAAAATGCCGTCATGCTCGCGGCCGTCTTTGAGTTCACTGGCGCCATGTTCATGGGCGGCCACGTGGTGAAGACTATTCGTAAAGGCATCGCCAACCAAAAGTGCTTCGATGGCAGTTTTTCTACGGACCCGGCGAACCCTGCCCAATCGACGATTGGTGATCCCGGTCTTTTGATGTACGGTTGCCTTTGCGTCATCTTCGCTGTCTCCATCTGGCTTGTGGTCGCCTCCGCTTTGGAAATGCCCGTCTCCACCACGCACTCGTGCGTGGGTGGTATGATCGGTATGACTATGGTTGCCCGTGGGTCCGACTGCGTTATTTGGACGAAGAAGTCTGACGATTTCCCGTACGTCAAGGGTGTCGTCGCCGTCATCATCTCCTGGCTCCTTTCCCCTATTATTTCCGGTGGTTTCGCCTTCTGCTTCTTCGTCGCTTTGCGTACGTTCGTCATGCGCTCGGAGCACTCTTACCATCGCACCGCCATCGCTTTCCCTGTCCTGCTCGGTTGCACGCTGTGCATCAACATCTTCTTCATCGTGTACAAAGGAGCCAAGTTCCTCGAGCTCGACAACACGCCTGTTTGGAAGGCCTGTGCTATCGGTTTCGGAGTCGGCGGTGGTGCCGGCATTCTGTCGTATTTCCTCGTCGTTCCGTACATCAAGAGAACTACGGACGAGCTCTACGACAAGATGCAGCTTGAAAAGGCTGAGACTGGCTCCGAGAGGAAGGTTGAAGAAACTGTCGTCCGTCAACCCCGGGAATACCCGACTGGTGTCTTCGGTGCACCGATGCGTATGTATTACGCCATTCAAGACCACCTCGACGCCTCTCTCGCCCACAAGGCTTCGGACATCTTGGAAGAAGACATGGCCGTGAACGCGATTCACGAGAATGCTGAAAAGTTTGATGAAAAGACCGAACTCTGCATGCGCTACTTGCAAATTCTCACCGCGTGCTGCGACTCTTTCGCGCACGGTGCCAACGACGTCGCCAACTCCATCGGTCCGTTCGCCGCCATCATTGTCATTCTCAAGTCTGGTACGGTGTCAAAAAAAGCTGACATGGGTACCGATGCGTACTGGATTCTCGGTTTGGGCGCCGCCGGTATCGTCGCCGGCCTCGCCCTTTACGGTTACAAGATTCTCCACGCTCTCGGTACCAAGATCGCCAAGCTGACCCCTAGCCGCGGTATTTGCATCGAGCTCGGTGCCGCATGTGTCATCATCATGGGTTCTCGCATGGGCTGGCCGCTTTCCACCACTCACTGCCAAGTTGGTGCCACCGTTGGTGTCGCCATGCTCGAGGGTCGCAAAGGTATCAACTGGTTCATTGTGGGCAAGACTGTTCTCGGTTGGATCATCACGCTCATAGTCGTTGGCATGTCTACTTCCATCTTCTTCGCCCAAGGTGCTTTCGCGCCGATGGTGTCGTACCCGTGCTACGTGACCAACTCCTGCTAGTTGCGTACGTTGATACGAAAAGAGTAGACGACAAATACTGGGATGAACCTTATCTCGCATAGTTATTATCAATAAACACTCTTACAATATTGTTATCACTATTCCTGTGCGTTCAATTACAGGTAAAAAGCAACGTGTAGTACCTCACGAAGTAATAACGCCATAGTGAAACAGCATGCGAGTACACATTGACCTGACAAGTACCGCAGAAGATGCGGTTATATAACGTCACTTCATCATGCAAATTTCATCATTCGTCTCTTTAGTTGCAGCATTTGCTGCTGCAGTTGGAAGTTCTTCTCAGGTGTCATCTGCCCACTTTCCATGGCACTCTTATACTCTTGCTGAAGTGCTTCCACTTTCACTTGCAAGCCATCAAACTCAGTTATGACTTTATTTTTATCTGAAACAGTCGTTTGATCGCTCAAGTCGTTGACTCGATCACCACTAGGGTGTCCGTGTGTAGTTCCAGGTCTATCTGAATTTAGAACTTTTGCTATCTGTTGTGATGAAAAAGTTGAGCATGGAACCTCATGTTGCTTCGGTTGATGTCCATAACTCGGTGCTATTGGTACATCCTGAACCGAAGCAGAGTCCACACTACCAATCGCCATTCTTACTTCTAATGGGAGGTCGGAATCTATGACAGGAGTGTCTACTGAATCCACCGCATATGCCTCTATTTTGTTCTGCAGGTGCTGCTCAAGACGAGCCCTCCTGATTGCCTTCGCATAGGTTCGCCACGATCTTTCATCTAAGCCGTAGTTAAAGTAAGAGCTCAAGTCAGCCCCTCTTTCTCTCCAGGGAGATACATCTATATTATCCAAATCTAGGTCGAATATACCCCCGTGGCCAAGCTGTAAAAATTCCTTGTACTCGTCTGGTGGTATGAAGCGTGCACCTCCTCCACCTCCTGGAAGAATACGCTGACCTTTACCATTGTATCGCGCATTTGGCGGCTGTCCGTTGTATGTGTTCATTCGTCCATCCGGCAAGTAAATGAGACGAGTTTCCTGTTGTTTCGGAGCGCCAGGTGGAGGTGCGGGCGCGGGTGGTACCATATTTTGACGTGAGCCTGTAGAAGTGAAAGTCAGTGAAAGCTTCCATACACTGATGCGTGGATTATTAAAAGAGAAGCACGAACGCGATTCGATCATTGAGTGCGTGAGTGCGTGAGTGCGTGCGTTGCGGTGAGTACCTTTGTGCTGAGGCGATCTACCTTCGGGTCTTACACTTTCGGAGTACAGCTGTGGCGACTCGTCAAAATCACCAGTTAGAATATTGTGTGCGTACCTCGTCGAATAATATTTCATCCATCTGCTCATGCCCACTAACTTGTTCCCTCGTCTTCGTGCGTAGAGCTACTTGAGGAAGTGGGGCAATTTTTTCTCGAACGCGAATCCTCTCGACGGCGCGATGCAAATGCATACTTATGTACCAGTACTATCGTAGCTTCTCAAACCACTATTAAGTTTCCGGACGGAGTCGGAATTGTTTCGGCGCGCGTAAATCGTCGACATATTTAGGTAGAGAAATAGACCATATGAAACAAAGAGATATCTTCCTCCGCCACTCTACACTCGTTGTCCTTTTACCGTTCGAGGCGTGGCTGCCCAGAAGGTCAAGGACTTTTCGTACCCGTACACTCGAACACACCGCGCGAAAATGTATAAGAGACTCGCGATTTGATACCAAGCGTAATTGCTGTCTGAGTATGCGTACCTCGTTGGTTCTTTCGACCGGTAAAACGAGTTCTGGGTTCCCGATGCCAGGGACACATGAACTGAGCTGGCAGTGTGCACTTGCGGTGATGTCTGCAAAACGTTGTGGAATCCACAATCAGGCTAGTCGGCGACGCCTTAGCCTATCGACTCAAGTGGTCCCTTCGGGCTGGAGCCAAAGTACTGATATCCCTGCAGTTCTTCACGTAAGTCTGGACCACTGCAGTGACATCAAAGTGGTACAGCACTTCTTAAACCCACCACCCTTAATGGCTATTGGTGATGAATTTGGAATAACACCATCACACCTCGTTCCAATTTTAGTTGCGTTTTGTCTTGGTGTTGTTTGCACTGCTCTGGCACTGCAATTTCAGCAAAAACACAAGAAGCAACCTCATGTACAGTCAAGTAGTAGACAGATTCTAACTGAAATAAGTCGTTTAGGTGAATCAGAAATTCTTGAGCTGGTCGAAGAACTACCCTCTTGGTTGACTTCGCGTGACTTTGAACGTGGCGGCTGGCTCAACAAAGTTCTCTCGGCTGCGTGGCCGTATCTAGATAAAGCTACGTCAAACGTTATAGTTTGTGCTCTAGATCCGATATTGCGAGCAACAAGACCAAGTTTCCTCACCTCTCTCCAGTTTGAACGTTTTAGCTTCGGCAGTGTACCTGCAATTATCGAAAGTGTGAAAGTGTATGAAATTACAGGAGAGGGTGCTGTCGAAATTGATCTTCAGGTTTCTTGGGCAGGTGACCCGGACGTGGTCCTGGGTGTGCGTGCAGCTCAAGATACCCTTGCAGTACCTGTTTCACTAACAGAGGTGCAGTGTAAGTTTACGCTACGTTTGATTTTTGCTCCATTAATCGGCAAATTCCCTTGCTTTGGTGCGTTGACCATTGCTTTAACGGAGGACCCTGAAGTAGTCTTTGATCTTCGTGTTGTTGGCGGTGATATAACTCTAGTCCCAGGATTGGCGCAACCGCTACGAACATACATTAAGGCATTGATATCTTCGTACTTGGTTTGGCCTCGATGCATAACAGTTCCGATCCCAGGCACTGGATATACACTACCATCAAGTGACAATCAACAAGATCACTCTGGTTTGCTACATGTGGAAGTTATTTCTCATAATTTACTTACAGCTCAACCTGGTGAGCTTGGCCTGGAGGTCTGTTGGCCTGGTGTCTCAACAATTGAAGAAGCACGTGTGAAAGCTCTCTCTCATGGAAGCATGAACTCGTTGGAACCTATAAGTTTGCGTGTCACAGATCCAAGGTATCAGGTGTTGAAGTTGAAGTGGTATGGCCTGTGCCCGGAAGAAGGAAATGTACTGAACATCATGGAAGCAGAATCTGTAATCGTTTTGGAAGACCTGGTGCGCTTGAGCTTATCGAGTAATAAATACGCTATCAGTGATGTTGCTAAAAGCTGGGGGCCCATCACTTTAGTAGCTGAGTTAGATCCTGTCAAAAGTGATGCAGAAACAATCCCTAGTGTGAGTGGAGTACAAAACACAAACCCTCCTTTGACAAGACGGGTTTCGAATATCTGGAAAGCTACGAAAGGCATTTTTGTCAAGAAGCGTGTTTCAACTTCTACGATACCTATAGACGCTAGTGGCAATCATGAAACCAGTTTGAATGACAACAGTGGTGCCAAAATGATTCAGCTGACACTTCATTATCAGGCACTACAATGCAATGTAGATGATACTGACGGCAAACGTCCTACGAGCACTTACGAGGATAATGGTAACGAATTAATTACCGAAGTTGGTGCGGGTAGTTTCAGTGATGGCACGAGCAAAAGTCCTCGTAGGCTGTGAGTGACTGAGTTGAGGATCTTACATGTGTGGGGGGTGGTACATCCTGATACCATGGTGAACGGTATGGTGTCGCGGGTTCCAGATATAATTATGTGCACTAAATTCTATGGATTTGGTGACTATCATCAATCATTATCTTCCCATCGTTTTGTAGAGTTTGCAAAAATGATTTCACATCTTCTTCAACTACGGCGTTGCATCCGTCCCAAGTATGGACGAGTTCCTTTAGAGTGGATAACGGGACTGAGGGGCTTCGCTCCGTCAACGTTGAAAGTTCCCGACAGAAATAATCAAACGGCTGGAGTGTGTGAGAAGAGAGGTACGGATCAACTGCTTTCACCTTTGTAACATCACGTTCCATGATAGAAGTCATTATTTCCAGGGCGACTGTGGCATCAAGCTTGTCGACGGTCTTTGATAAGCGCAATTTTGCATGTGCTGTGGACAATCGGATCATCGTCTCAAGTGTTCGAGCTGTCACCGGAATATCATGATGTGCTCTCGATTTCGAATTCCGCCAGTTGGAGTAATATTCTGCGAGGCAACGTTGTGCTTCGATGGTCAGTTCTGGAACCCGTCGCTTCTTGACGTAGGAAATGAACTTCTTCAGAAAATCTTTAGAGACTGTATCAATTCTCTCTCTAGAGGAAGTTTTCGAAATATTTGCCGTTGTATCCCCGCCACGGACTGTACAAGAAAGTGAGGTTTCACAGGCATGCATGGCAAGCACGTGGGAAGAGATTATGCGATCGTTCCATGTATTTGACTCATCGAGTACCACAAATAGAATATCAAATCTAGACAGCAATGAGTCAGGTAAATTAATATTCCGTTGTACAGGCTGAGAATGATCGTATGTGCCATAAATTGGATTTGCTGCAGCTAGTACACTGCACCTAGCGTTCAGAGAAGCGTGAATGCCTGCTTTTGCAATAGTGACTGTTTGTTGTTCCATGACCTCATGTATTGCCACGCGATCTGCATCATTCATCTTGTCGAACTCATCAATACACACAATCCCGCGGTCAGCCAGCACCATAGCGCCTGCCTCCAGTCGTTTCTCGCCTGTATCTTGATCAGTAGAGACAGCGGCTGTGAGGCCAACTCCAGACGACCCTTTGCCTGTGGTACTTATCGCGAAAGGTGCGACGCCCATGACGCATCGTAGAAGCTGAGATTTCGCCACAGAAGGATCACCGACCATTAGGCAGTTTATATCACCACGAATGTGTGTACCATTTTGCAAGTTTTTTTCTACACCACCGACCAGTAGCAGGACTAGAGCTCGTTTAATTGTCTCGTGACCAAAGATAGAGGGTGCCAAGGAGCTACCCAATAAAGCTAGTAGATCGTGAGGATCTCTTTTCGACATTTCTTTTATCTTTTCGACATCTTCGCTCGTTAGATGAGGCACGCTTATTTCACCGACTAGAGGAGTGACATTGATTGCCACAATCAGTGTTCGGAAGGTACCACTAGTTGAGGGCACATTTGACAGCTTTGAGGGAATCACTTTGTAGACACCAACTACGTCAACACGATCACCAGGTTTGCACATGTCAACTAGATCGCCTTCAAGGACTACATCGACAGATCTCGGCAGTTGTCCACTTGGTGCCTGTTCAGGCATTTCTTGGACTGTGATACATTGTTGGTCACTGTATGTACTGAGACCATATTCAGTCGTCAGCTTGTTTCCGGATTCGTCCCTTGAGACTATGGCAAATGATGTAGGGGCACCTTTGAGAGTTGTTGCGTCTCGATAAACTCTTGTTGAAAAGGTCTGTGTAGCTTCACAAAACTGACGAATCTTTGTAAGCTTTTGACGGACTGCTGTACACTTTGTAACAATTCCCCTCACATTGACTATTTTTTCGACGTAGTGCGAGAGTAGATCGCGTGGCGAAATTGTACGACTACCAAAATGGCCCTTCAGATAAACCTTGATGACAGGCTGCACTTTCAGGTTACTGTTACGATGAAGTTCTACTTCCTCCAGAGCTGCTGTGAGGCTCGCCAAATAAGCAGTGGGATTGTCAAGCAGCTTTTCCACTAAATCACGGTCGTGTACATCCTCTACACAGTAATCACGCAATTTATCCAAATCAACCGCATAGCGGCCAGTATCGGTCGATATTTCGTAGCTGTTTTCAATTCGCTCAAGGAACTCGACGAAGCTCTTCTTTGCGGCAACTATGTCCAACTCATCAGTGGACATTTCCTATACAATAGACGTGGAGGCCGGTTCTCTTACAAATTCGTTTGGTGCCCTGTCCCTGACGCAGTAGGCACTTGTCTTTATGTGTGCCCAGTGGTAGCGTGTTCGAGAGCAAACGTCAGATTTCAAAATTGAACTGTGACTTGTGACAGGCGCATGCGATCAAGCTGGGTCCAAATTTATTTATTGGGAATCAGAAGAATCGAACAATGCATGTGAATAATCGGAAAATGCATAAATTGAAATATCGGAAGGCGCGGCCCGAAGCGGAGCAATTACGACGTACAATATTAGATACTTCCTATCTGATAAGACTTATCAATATTGATAAGTCCAAATACATGTCGCGTCCGAAGTCGAATAACAAGCCACGCACGAGTTAAACATTGTCTCTTCGATCATATTTAGACCCCTCCGATGAAGGCCGGCTTGTGTCACAAACACGCACCACCCCGTCAGGTCGCTGCTGCATTGAGTCGCCGAAAACTTGGTCTACTGGGCGCTACTTGCGTCCCAGTACTGACGTTCAAGCGCGCTTTGGTACGTAACGCAGTGTCTTCGCCAAATTGATACAACTTCATGAATGACATAGGCTTCGACTCCAGGGAGAGTTCCCGGTTTTTCTCCGCTGAGTCAGGATGGCACTCAGACATATTTGCGACCGATTGGTAAGAGTGGTGGACACGGAACCGGGTGGAGTGAAATAACACCATACCGATTCGTTACGTACGAAGGTTGGGAAGAAAAGCCTGTGAGCATTGCTGACCCTGAGGGTACAGAAATCGATGCTAAGTTCGCCAGTGAGCAAGATGGTGAGTTAAAGATAATACTAGCACCTATTCTCAGATTTGCAGACTTCCCTGCTGAGGTAAGAAAATTTAGAGAGTACAGTGTGTACCGTGGAATGACATTCATCTTCGTAGTCTAATCCACGGATTCAAGATTTTCTTACTTTATCAAGCTTCATTAAAGGTTTTGGTCCAGAACTTGTTGGTGCACCGGTACAAGAGGAGGATGTAGTTAATAGCTATGAGGATGAACGTGAAGGACTGACATTTTACAACTATGAGTTGAAGAATCATTGGCTCATCTCGGCTACGGTCTATCAGCGAAGAGTTTACATCATGGTACTTCATAGTAGTTCACTACAGTGGCGACGGTCATATGCGAAACTCCTGCAGACTGCAGCTTCCTTTTCCATACCACCTTCAAAACTTTGATCCTACGTAACGCTTCGTACTATGTGTACTAATAAGAATATTTATAATTTGATCTCACACAGGTGGCCAAATTGGCACTCCTTTGCGATGTACCGAAAAATTATCACCGTAACTCTTTGGTTTGAGTTCTTTCCGCAGGGCACCGCTTATGATTGTTGAACCAAAGCGTCTTCGAGTCAGCGACTCGATGCCCGTATCCACTATATCTAAGCCATGGTACTCGCAATAATTAGTCGCCGAGTGCTTTGTAGGAAATGCAATGGAATCTTTGCTGAGAAAGGAAGGTTGCGCAGTGCTTGACCAACCAGTCAGTGGGTTCTGCCAACGTCTTGCAGCCAGCTTTGGTTGCACCCTCCATGAAGTTGTGCACGAGCCCTGCTGACACGTTGTAGATATATTTTGCTCTAGGATAACCTAATTTCAGTGATAAGTCAGACAACGGCAGGAAGTAAAGCATATTCACACACACGCGCACAACACGCACACACCTGAGATAACTCGGCTGAGTCAGCAGAGAGGCGCTTCGTCAAGCCACTCGAAAAGAGACGGACGCTAAGATTAGAGGTACGGAGTGCAGTCATTCTGCGGAATGCAGTCAACGCGAAATGTTTCCGAACAGTGCTCTAAGGGATAGCTGAAGTGCGCCATAAACGTCCACCACGTGCACGCACGCCACGTGATCAGGGGCAAGTCAACTTGTTCAAAGAATGATGGACTTAAAGACCGTTGTTACAGGAGGGAGATGTGCTGAAGCCCGATGTTTGCTAATTTCGCGAAATTTGATGATTGTTCACGGCTCAGGGTTATACTACGGCAAAGTGGAAGGCTACAATCGTACATGTATGTACCCCAAGGCAAAAGAAAAACAGTGGTGCTGAGAGTGGGGTTCGAACCCACGCAGTCAGTGACTACCAGAACACTCTTTCGCACGATGTTTCGGCGAAGTCCGCTGAAGAAGACTTGAGTCTGGCCCCTTAGACCACTCGGGCATCCCAGCTCGTCACGAAACGTAAAAAGTAACATTATAAACTTGATGGCGTTGTGGAAGGTCTTTTGTAGAAGACGAACACCGGGGTGCAGACGTGCGTGACTGCGCGTGATGATACCCCGTCACCCACGTATGACTTCTACTCTGGGCATTCAAAAATGGACCAGGGCACGATACGATGCGAACATGTACTCTTCTGTGCGATACATGACCTCCGCACTATCAACCAAAGTAATGAAGATGAAGAAACTTCGTTGTCGAGAGACTGCGAAAAGTATCGAAAATACTGATGAGGAACATCTAAGAATGCTTTGCATGGAATCGTAAGTCATGCAAGAACTAACGGCGACGAACTTGACCCTCAAATAGTGACACCTCCCTCAGTTCGCAAAGGTCAGTACCTCAATTTAGCAACAGGTGACTAAAGAATAGAGTGAACGGCCACGAATCCTATGACAGAATCGTAGTGGCAATGCTCGTAAATCTAGGCTAAAAAATGCTCTGAAGATGTATGGTTCAGGGGGTACTTTAGCCTACGGATTTTTGAATGCAATTTTCTATGGTTTCGGTATCGCTTTCGTGTGGATTTTTGTCTGCAAGGTGCTGGAACTATTTTTCTCTTTATCCATGACTTAATAAACAAATAGATTCCTGTGGGTGTGAATATTGACGAGTTTTTTCGTGCTTTAGCTAAAGTTTCTGCTTACACCTGGGTCAGTCACTTGCTTGAACATTCTCTAGCTGCTCACTTGCTCACACAGGCCTTCAGCCAGGTAACAAAGGGTGTGAGAGGTTTCGCTGCCATTGCCTTGGCTAATCCAATGAACGGCGTGATCCAGCGCGTCTCATGTCATTTCAATCTATCATATAAGACGGTAACATCACTGCTTGTGCGATGCTACTAAACTGACACTGTGGCAGATTTTTCTCTCCTTAGTGTGTCTTTGCTTCTGCTTTGTGTTCACTGTCATTGCGCTTCTAGCAATAGTATGGATAGCATAGTGAAGAGGTTTCCAGCACGCGCCATAGTCTTATAATAAGTAGTAATTATGTTCTGACGCTGGCGCAATCTATCCTTCAATGGCTGAAAAGTAGAGTTGTTCACTAGACATTAATTTAATTCATTTACTACGAGCAACTTGAGGACAGACCACTGAGATGGAATGATGGGTCAAAGTTATTCACTTAGATGCAAACTATGCAGACTTGCAAGCAATTCTTTTACACGGTTGTCTATTTCAATTATCGCGAAGACCTCGTTAGATTGCTTGACACCAAAAGGGGAAGTTTTACTTTACTTGGCTAAGAGTAGTACGGAAGAACTTGTGTGAGGATGTATGACCACGCAACTCCAGACAAACCGCCGACGAGCCAGCCAGAAGTGAAAGAGGCCCAGCCATCCGCACTTTGGAGGGGATCCTTGGAGATCGCTCTACCGCTCAAGGTCTTGACACCAACGACTTCGTCACGTTGGAACGCGGTGGCACCATAGATGCTCAGGCAGGCAGTGAGGATCAATACAAGTCCTGCACCAGACAGGCACCCCGCAAGTTCAGCCGCATCCGTGGCTCTAAGAGGACCGAGCTTGATGAAAGGACCGGTTACGAAAAAACCGTGAGCAAGCCCAACTTCAACACCTCTCAAAAGTGGTGCAACGCCAGTTCGATAGGCCGGCAAGTTGGAGAGGAAGTTGGCCACGTCAGGCGACGATGTCACCGGCGTCTCGAGCATGCCAATGAAAGGATCACCATTGATTGGCTTGATTATTTGCACCTTATCTCCGGAAGCAGACGCGATCGTACGCTTGCTTAGTCTGGTATGCGAAATGAGTCACGCGAAGCGCGTTGGTCAGTCAACGGGGCCGGATCGGCTGCGACAGAGCGAGAATGTAAGACAGAACGAGTCGCAGCGTTAAAAAAAAATTTCGGCACTTAAAGAAGAGTATGTGCACCGTACGGACCTCGGGTGAGCTTGAGCAGATCGGATGGAAGTACCTCGCGATCGCAGCTGGAAGCGAAGGGTGTCAGTCAACGGGAAAAGTCTTTGTGCGATATTGCGAACAAGTTCAACTGAGAACGAACGCCGTACCTTGGTTAACACAGGCTTTGTCACGCCAGAGAGTTGAAGGGAGTGCATGTTGACCGGTATTTCGCCGTGATGTGAAGCGCTCAAGATCCGCACCGAGTTGTTGATCGATCCCCGCGAAGAGATACGATGAGATGGATGCGTATCCGCGCTCGAACCTAGTGTGAATTATTACATATCAAATATCTGGAATTTGTATGAAACAGCCATCGTCGAGTCGACTCGCATCACAACTTTTTGTCGCGGATCATAAAATTTTACATATACATGTGAAGCGACACAGTATTGTACATATTGAGCAAAACGCGCATCCCAAACCCCAGCCCGTGGTTAAAAATACCGTCTGAAATTTTCAGAGGGGCGAAACTGTTTCAACGTGTGGACCTGAGTCACACCTTTTATTACGCTTAGGAATCATCACGCAGGCGCTTAAATCGGGATTTACTTTAGACAGCCAACCTTCCGATTTCTGTGGGATAAATGGGTGTTCGCGTCGGCTCCAAGTTTACACAGAGTTTCCGCACTGGCAGTTCGGACAAGTCTGTGAAGGGACTGGGGAGTTTGATACCTTGGCAAGTGACAGGACCCGTCTCTCATCCTGAGTGGAAGGATGTCCCCATCTCATCTAATGAGTATCGCACAGTTTCCCCGTCGTCCCTATCCAATAATGCGAAGATTCCTCAAGCTTCTCACAGGCTTGTTTACAATGTAGGCTATTTTCCAAGGGATTCTAGAAGGTTCAAACTATTTTCAGAAGAAAGTGTGAGAAGCATTTGGCCCAGTTCTTTAACTGCGATGTCGACTAAACTGTATGAGAAGAATTCTCCACCACAAACTTCATTTAGTCGACTGGAGAGAACCAGTCTACTTGATTATCCCGATGGTGGCTATAGCTAAAACTGCTATTGCTGTTCGAAAACACTTGACTTGTCGCGATTATACGTCTCGCTAGTTATCTCGTACGTCGGTGCAAATTTGTAAAAAATAGCAAGAAATTCGCTCGAGTCATTTTTCATTCTGAACTAAAGCTGCTGAGCTTATTTAGGAGTTCATCTGGCGACTCTGCCACAAACAATAACTCCCTCGCCGACTTGCTTATGAAACCTAATGACACTGATTCATCTAAAAACTTTAATAATGCGTCATAAAATCCACCAACGTTCAATATACCAACTGGCTTGGAGTGGAAGCCAAGTTGCTTCCATGTAATCATCTCAAAGAGTTCTTCGAGTGTCCCAAAACCACCAGGCATGGCAATAAAGGCATCGGCGAGAGAAGACATGTGTTGCTTTCTTTCATGCATGTCCTTTGTCACAATTACTTCTCCGCGTGTTTCGCCGCTGATTTCTATGGGTTTTAATTGCTCTGGAATCACTCCTATAACTGCACCACCTTGGTTATGTGCTGACTGGGAAACTACCCCCATGAGTCCAACGGATCCCCCGCCGTAAATTAATCCTATGTTTCGACAGGCCAATTTCGTTCCTAAAGCTTCGGCGGCATTTACAAATTCAGCTTTCAAACCTGTGGATGAACCGCAGAAAACACATACTCGCCTGAGTACCATTCGTGCAAATTTGTGAAGTGTCTTGGCCCAAAACTACAGACAATAGTGTCACAACATAAACATGAGCAACTTTGAGGCACGTGAAAGCAGATCGCAACGTGATTCTTCATGAGAGGCGTGCTGTTTTACTTAAAGTCGGTTTCAATTTCTCTCCATCGCTTCGCATTTAGGACATGCAGCAGAAAACTTATTTTTTACAAAGGGTTTGAAGTTCTAGTGAGAAAACTTGAGCATATAGACACTTCCAACAGTCACTCCGAGAATTGCGCCACATGTCACCTGGAGTGGACTATGCCCAAGTACTTCTTTCAACTTCTTATCACTGATAGCAGAACCATGGAATAAATCTTCCACAATTTTGTTAAGCACTTCAGCTTGCTTACCGGCGTGCCGGCGTACACCAGCAGCATCATACATGACAATGAGCGTGAACACAAGTGATAATGGAAAATAGACGCTTCCTAATCCATACTGGTGCACGATTGCAGTTGTCAGTCCAACAACGAGTGCAGTGTGAGAACTTGGCATACCGCCACTGTCAAACATTACTTTGTAGTCCCAAGTCCCCTCTCTGTACGAAGAAGTAAAGAGCTTGGCTATTTGGGCGAGAAGCCAACTTAAGAAGGCGCTCATAAAAATATGATTCCCACTTAAATCTTGCATTGCAGACGAAAAACCGGCTAGTAGCGGTGATGCACAGAACACTGTCAAGTTGTCAGCATTTTTTGTTGAACTTGGAGAGTGTATAGCTCTTCTCAGAGTTTTGTTCTGGACGATAAAAGAATTAGCGAGCGCAGAGCGCTGGAAGACATAGTTGTTGGTGATGAACGCGATATGTTGGCAAAACCCTTGCAGAAAATGCTGACTCCAAACCAGGTTGGGTTGTTTGGGTTGAGTATTCTTTCTCTGTGGGGGTTGCAACGAAACAAGCCCTTCACAACTGGGCCCTGAGATGGATTCCATAGGCGAACGAACGCAGGATCCACTGCGAGCCTGAACGTGCGCTGCTCGACGTTTGGTGTATCTTATTTCAATATTCCCTTGAGATGACTTTACACAGCCGTACTCATTTGCCTCCCTTCGTACTTGTCGCCGGGCTCTGAGTACTAAGGTGGCACGCGTTGCGTTCAAGACATTGTGCATCCTTACGTCTACAACGAGAGATGCGGGGCACCTGAACCGTCACGGCACTAAAGTCTGCTCGGTTCACCCAGGTTCCGTTCCCTCTGTCCCGGTCCAGCAAAGCAAAGTTGGCAAGCTCCAATTTCATGAAACATATTATTTTATTATCATATAATGTCTGAATATGCACATGTTCAAGTCAGTTCATTTCAAAGCCTTTTTCACGGATTGTCACCTCAAAAATGATTTCCCTTCAAGATAGTGGTGCACTAACCCACTCGTGGCAAACCCCACACTGCAACGTGCGTCTCGACAGCACGTAGCTGGAATTCGTCTGCACTGGGCGCTCTAGTCAAGACGAAACAATAATATACCAATTGATTGTCTAAGGTAAGGGAAGAGGAGTAAAACTTGCGCGAGCTGTAGACCTGTAAACGCTGAGAAAACGATCGACTACCCTTATCTGAACAAACCGACATTGTACACTTTCTTAAACCGAGAGGCGGATCCGTCAGAGTGAAGTATCAGATAAAACGCGCAACACAATCACAAGTTACTGAGTAGTGTTCTTCTCGCTCACTAGGCACGCATCTTGACTCCAGCAGAGTAGAACTTCAAGTTCAAGACACAACTGATGAAGTCTTTTACAAGCAGACAACCGACCCAGCACATCCTGAATGGAAACACTCAAACTTTACGGCGGCGGTCGAAAACTCGCGTGGCCGTCATTTCGATGGCTCGAGAGACTGATCCGAAGAAAAGAGTGGTTATTACTGGGATGGGACTATGCTCAGTGTTTGGCAACAACTACGACAACTACTATGCCAAACTTCTTGCTGGCGAAAGTGGGGTTGCCCCAATCGACCGGTTTGATACCAGTGATTTTCCGACGAAGTTTGCTGCGCAGATCCGTGATTTTGACAGTGAGGGATACATCGATAAGAAGAATGACCGCCGCCTTGATGACTGCCTCCGGTATGCGCTTGTTTCTGGCAACAAAGCGTTGGAAGACGCGGGTCTTGATTCTGCTGCGATCGAAACGCTTGACAAGCAGCGTGTTGGAGTCCTTGTAGGTAGCGGTATGGGAGGTCTAACTGTCTTCCAAGATGGTGTTAAAGCTCTTGTTCAAAAGGGTCCGAAAAAGATTACCCCGTTCTTCATCCCATACGCAATTACTAACATGGGAGGAGCGATGCTTGCCATTGAAAAGGGGTTCATGGGACCCAATTACTCCATCTCAACCGCATGTGCGACGGCGAATTATGCATTCCACGCTGCTGCAAACCACATCAGAAATGGCGACGCCGAAATGATGATAGCTGGTGGATCTGAAGCCCCTATCATCCCCGTTGGACTCGGAGGTTTTGTGGCGTGTCGAGCGCTCAGTCAGAATAATGGCGATCCTGAAGGCGCTTCTCGGCCATGGGACAAATCGAGAGATGGCTTCGTTATGGGCGAAGGTGCTGGCGTTCTTGTCATGGAAAGCTTGGAGAGTGCAAAAAAACGTGGAGCTCGTATCCACGCGGAGTATCTTGGAGGAGCTATCACTTGTGATGCACACCATATGACTGATCCGCGAGCTGATGGCCTAGGTGTCTCTTCGTGCATAGAGCTCGCCATCAATGATGCAGGAATAACTGTCTCTGACATTAACTACATAAATGCACATGCCACCTCAACGTTAGTTGGTGATGTTGCGGAGGTTAACGCTGTTCGCAAAGTATTCAAGAACGTTGAAAATGTCAAAATGAATGCAACCAAATCGATGATTGGCCACTGTCTTGGTGCTGCGGGAGGTATGGAAGCTATTGCTTGTATCATGGCCATAAAGACTGGAATGCTACACCCAACACTTAACCAGCACGATTTGGAACCCATCGTTGAAGGCATCGATACATGTGCGAATCAAAAGAAAGAACATCAAGTCACCGCTGCTATTAGCAATTCCTTCGGTTTCGGTGGTCATAACTCGTGTGTGATATTTGCACCTTTTGAAGAGTAGTGTTGAAGACCGATCACTAAAAAAATTCGCAGCACACTCCCATCATCGCCACGAGATATTTAAAGTGATTTGAAGATTTGAAGACATTTTCGGATGACGGAACGTTGTGCTGATGATTAAATAAATATTTTCAATCTTTCAAGCTGTTCAATACCTCAGCCTTTAGGTTTAGCCTTCCAGCTCCCCCCCCAGATTGGGCACAGCTTACACACCTTGCCACCCCCTTCGATTAGAGAGATCCCTCGGATTGACAGAAGGGCTAAGGTTCCGCGTAGACAACTTCCTGATCATCTAAATTTCGTTCCCGAAAGAACTCAGTCGCTCTTTCAACGACACTGAAGTGGTTGTAGTACCCGGACGTCAGAGTGCGAACTGGGGCTGCGCGTCGGTTGAAACTATCATAAACCGTCGCGATCGCGGCTGAAGTGTGTGTTTAATCTTATAGGACCAGCGAAACAAACCTCTGTTCAACGCGTTTGTCCAAGATGAGCTATCCAGTCAAGGGACAGCTGTTTGGTTATGTCGGAGTAGTTTCTTCCTTGGTTTTCTCATGTAAGTATCGTACGAAACTTTCGTGTATAATAGTCTTACATATAGTGTACGTTAGGTTTAGGAGCTGCGTATGGAACCGCGCAAGCTGGTTTGGGAATGTGCAGAGCAGGGACCGGAGAACCAAGAATTGGTGTCAAAGGTATCATACCGGTGGCTATGGCTGGCGTGCGGGCGATATACGGACTTGTGCTTTCTATTATCATTTTAAGTGGAATTCACAACGAGGAATATTCCGAATATAGCGGATTTTGTCATCTTAGTGCTGGGCTCTGTTGCGGTGTTGCCCAGTTTGTTAGTGGGATCACCGTGGGTGTTGTTGGCGAAAGCTCTACACAGGCCATCTCCTTCAGACCTTCGCTTTTCGCTTCTGCTGTGCTAATCTTGATATTTTCCGAAGCTTTGGCCTTGTATGGACTGATTTGTGGTATGATCATGGCCCAGAGCAGTTAGCTGAGGTACAGTGTTTTTGCTGAGCAGCAAATAGTTTTCTTGTGGAGGGGTTGGGGGACAATCACGACCTTCTGCCAATTTTAGTCTATTGATCGCAAATGGATGGCATTATCTTGCAAGCACGAACATTCTGAGCAAACTGTACTTCTTTAGTCGATTGATCAGGCATGCAGATAGGTGAAACTTTTCACTGTCCTCTCAACAGACTTGACCTACGATGCTTAAATTTGCTATTACTGGGGTATTTCATCCGAGTTGACCGCTTTAAAGTTACTCATAATGTGAAGAATGCGAGGTATACCACGGATGAGAGTGGGAGTGATCACCAAACTCAACGCAGTAGTTCCAAGTAGAAGCAGATAAAGTTTTCGTTCCACTAACCCAGCATTCGAAGCGCGTGACAGAAGAACAAATGAAAACTCGCCGATCTGAGCGAGGGAAATGCCTACTGTCAGACATACACCGGGAGAATAACCAAATGCTCTTACCACAATGGCGACGAGGCATGTTTTTAGCGTTACTATAATCAGCAGAGAGCCAAGTAGAATGTCTGCATGAATCCAAAGGAAAAACGGGTTAACTATGAGTCCAATAGATACCATGAAGAGAGCAGCGAATATGTTTTGTATCTGATGAAGATTCTCCACTGTACTTTCGGCATGAGGGGTAGCAGAAATCATTACACCAGCAAAGAATGCACCAAACTCTAATGATAAACCAAGTTGATCACTACCTAACGATATCGCGAGACAGAAAGCAATGGCAATAATCTGGAAAAGTTCTGGCACTTGTTTGGATGCAAATCGAAACATTTTCTGCACGAGCGTCCTACTCAGACAAAAGCAAGCGCATAAAAACACAGCTATTTTGAAGAAAATACCAACGAGTGTAAATAAACACTGTCCGAGAGTCTTTCCCCCAGCAAGAACTGGTACGAGTGCAAACAACAAACCAACACAGCAATCTTGCAATATTAGCGTTCCCATAGTGATCTGACCATGTAATGCATTGGTTGTACCACCCTCAATGATACATTTTCCCGCTATCGCTGTGGAGCTCATCGATAATAGTGCCCCCACAAATATTCCTTCTTTCATACCTGCACCAGTCACGTCACTGACTACTCCACACAGTAACATCATCATGGCAATCTGTAAGCACCCTCCTAGCACAGCGACACCACGAACTTGTCGCAGCTTGGCAGCACTAAACTCGAGCCCAAGACCAAACAAAAGGAAAATAATTCCAAACTGTGCTAAAGTTTCAACTTGGACCAACTCTACAATTACACCGAGACCACCTGGACCTATGAAGGAACCAGCCAGTAAGTATCCTGTGATTACCGGTTGTCCCAGTAGACAAAAAATAGTCGAACCTATTGCGGCTGAAAAAAATAATATCACAAGATCACGAATCAATTGTAAATCTTGTTGCAGTTCCATCGTTCCACTCTTTGGATTTGATATGACAAACTCATTATCAGACGAATCAACTAGCCTTTCGACGTCCTCAGTATCTGCCTTACCTGTCCGTATCACTCGATCAATACCTCGCGAAACATCCCTAAGCTGGCCCATCAGTGAGTCTTGCCCATTGTTATTGGTGTCCACAGTGTCCCCGTTTACAGTGTCCTCCCGGAGCAGAACATCAACTCCCTGTGGCTTGTTTGGCTCCCTATCGTAGGAAATCTTAGTGGGATGTTGACCTTCATCGTGCGTCCGGGTCACTCTAACAACAGTTTCCAACGTTCCTCCACCAGCACGAACAGTTCCATCAAAACTTCGGCCTGCCCCCTCTGAAACGACACCTTTGACGGTTTCATTTTCATCAAACTCTTTCACCAATACTTTGTGCAACTGTCCAGCAATGGTAGAATCAAAGTGGTTTGAATTCGAATCGGAATCGGCCCCGATATTTAGATTTTGAGATTGAGTTTCAGAGCCTGACTCAAATGAACTGACGGGGACTGTGTTAGACTCAGCCAAGCGTCTGTGTTGGCTCAAGTCCGCAACTCTCGTTTCTGCACTCGCACTCACAGTGAAGTGTAGAGTTGTCAGGAGGAAAATGTGAAGACATACTCTAGCACGCGCAGGTGGCATCAGAGTCAATGTTGAACGGACAACGGCCACTTCGTGAAAGGACTTCAAATCAGATCTTTCTGAAGTTGAATCAAGCTCAACTTGAAAATAAACTGGAATTGTCGGTACAGCGCTCGCTGACAAAATGAATCCGTAAGAGTGTACAGCCTCCCGTCGACGGTTGTATGCTTGGAGAGCCCCTGGGGAGCTTTGCGAGTGTTTCTCTTCGGAAGATTAGAAGATTACAAGGTTGGAGGAGGTCGCCGTCATCGCCGCACAACCACGGAGATACGGATGGTTAAATACTCCGAATGACATACTAATACGGGGATTTCACTCCCTCTCTTCCAGCCCTGGTCATGAAGTTTTTCATTCGGGTTTTATGCGGGATTCTATTCAACAAACAGTATGTTCTAAATGTCGGCAATAGAAATTAAGAACTGGCCGGAACCCGTGACTTCCAAAGCACCTTCGCACTTTTTGTTTGCGTCCCTTCAGGTTTTCATCCTCTTCCCGCTTATCTGGTTACCGCGTTTTTTCTCCACGTGTTTTACGTTTTGTGGCGTGTTGCTTTTTGTTTTCGTTCAGCCCTAAAGTGACGAAACGACATGCACAGAAAGGGTGGCGGGAAATCAACTCGACTCGTTCTTCCAGGAACTATAAACATTGGTTTTGCCCCACAAGAAATCATTGCATTCAACGGATATACTCTGAATGGAAGGATGCCTGTCAAGAAAGTTGGCAGACTCGCTTGGCAAGCTGGACGCTACGTTAGTTGGCACCAACCAGCAAATTGGACTTCTGAACAGAAAGTTCTTGGCGTTGTTCTGTCGAAAAGTAGAGCTTTTTATACCGTAGCTATAGCAAGGAATAGGGTTGGGGTCGTGGGTATGTTGGAAGTTCATGGTGGCCTAAGCAACATTCATCGGGGTCAAGTGGTATATGTGCAAGTAGTAGCGTTGCCCTCCTCCTCCAGCCATGCGTGTCGTGTCAGTCTGGCTGTACCTCAGAAAGATTCTCAGCCAGGGACCTCTGAACAACGTATATTCACTGCTATGACGCATGGATATTTACTAGGTTTACTCAGTCGAGATAATTTTCAGCCCATCAGGTCATTGGCAAAATTAATTCAGGAAACCAACGTCGACAAGCCATTGGAGCGCGATGGCATCAGTGTCGACGAATGTGAGTATGCAGCTGGTGCAAATCATTTTGTCTGGGTCAGAAGTCCACGCAAAAGAACCATGATTGATGTTCTCGGTCGATTTGCACGGTGTATGGCAAATGATCGTAGTGCAGTTCGTCCGCAGTAGATGAGTTTGCCGTCATAAATTTGTTTCTTATTTAATTGAACTTATTTGAATTGAATTGAAATAAATAATTAATTCGAAATATTCGGTAAGCCGCTCTTCGAATCAGTGATGACTGGATTTAAGGAGCGAGGAGCAGTACGGGCCGGCACATGCGTGGATCTCACTTCTTAACGAGTCGCATTCTTTCGATCGACAGAAGTGGAGATGTGTAATAGTTGAGTTAGTTGTGTCAATAGAGTCGGCGGAAGTGAAGCTGAATTCTTCGCGGTTGTCTGCTCGTTTACAATCCAATGTCGCAGCACGAAAACGATGACGATTACAAATTTTCACTTCCATAGGCGTTTCGAAATTCTGACAGACATTTGCGATTGGACTTAATTTTCGCGCTGCGTTAATTTTAATTATTATTGTATGACTGAACTGTTTTAAAAACACAGTGTGTAGTGCTAACTTGGTGTATGAGCTTCGCATATTCCAATCACGCGCTCCCCGGTGTTTCACGTGAGCGTCGTGAGCGTCAAAACCAGGGATAATGAGCTCTGACAGGCCTGTTGTAATTTAATTGGCAATCATATTCTGATGCACAAGCCAATATTCTTGATGATCTTACCGCCAATCTGAATGGAATCAATGCGATCAACTGGGAGATTGCGCGAAAATTGTGTCTTTTCCCGGCCCTTCCTAAGCAATACAGTACGAAATGCCGAGACAGTCATTCTCTGTTGAGCAAAAGGTGACGTGACAATTAATTGAGTAATTAATAAATAAATAATAATAATAATTAATGGAGCTCGGCTCGGGGGGACTGCTGAGGAATGGAATGGTTTCATGTTCGTTATTTGCCGATTAAGTCGTTGAAAGAGATAGTACCAAGCGTGCAGATGTGCCCACGTATAATGTTCCCTGGTTTTGTGTACCAGCGAGCGGCTAAGAGATAGGGATACAATGAAGGCATTTCCAAAATCGACGAACATGGAAGACTGGCCTTAATCGTTTTGACCGTGCCCAATCGATTCGAGCTACATCGTACAAAAGAAGTCCCTTCAAGGATGATCCTTGACGGATCGTTCGATCTGATCTGATCCATGCACTTCACTTTTGCGAGGGCGCTTCCGTCCAACATCACTTAAGGTCGCAAAAAATTTTCTCACCTACAGGGATTCGAAGTGTGGCAAGACCTGCTCAAATAAGCAACGAAGCATCTATCTAGCTTCGGGTGCACGCCCTGGGCGGGAAGAGAACGAACTCCCAGAGTCATATACGTTCATACTTCTTGGGGAGTCAAGCTGGCAGTTTTCTGCTTACCTGTCGACTCGGACGCCGCTTACTTTATGAGTCAATTTGCAAAGGTTTTTTATACCGTGAATAAAGTTCGCCATCCACAGCACCGCTACGGTGAACGGTTGAAAACAGAAAAGAAAGGACCGCAGAACTTCGTGCGGGCTGCACACATGCACGAAGGTTCTTTTATGGGGAAGGAGCACTCAGGACAAATGATACTCGTGGCAGATATTGGTGGAACAAATGCTCGTTTTCAAGTCTATAACATTGACACAGAAGAATCGGAGAGTTGGACCGGTCAAACGTCAGAATATTCTGATTTTGAGTCTTGCTTGCGAGCAATGATTTTGAAAGTGGGTGTACATAGATTTGATGCTGCGTGTTTTGCAGTCGCAGGTGTTGTTACGAACAACGTCTGTAAACTTACAAATATTGGCTGGACTGTTGACCTGTCACTGATCAAATCACAATTTAATATTTCAAAACTTAGAATCATCAATGATTTTGAGGCAGTTGGTCACGGAATATCTGAACTGAAGGAGAAAGATTTGTTAACACTTAATCCTGGTGTCGCTCAATCGATGGGAGCTATTGCTGTATTAGGTCCAGGTACTGGTTTAGGAGAGGCAATACTCGTTTGGAGTGAGCACACAGAGGGTTACACAGTTCTACCCACAGAAGGTTCCCACGCTGACTTTGCACCAAGAGGTCAGACTCAGCGTGATTTATCTTCATGGGTAGAAAATGAGCTGTCGGAATGTGAAGTTGAGCACGTCTGCTCTGGTCCTGGACTTGCTCGCATATATGATTTCCTACGAGCGCGAGATGACCCGAGTCTGCCAAGTCTAACTCCAGCCGAAATAAGTACACGTGCGAACTTCAATACTTGCAAGGTCTGTGAGCGTGCAGTGGCAATTTTTCTACAGATTCTGGGCGCTGAAGCAGCGAATTTAGGACTGAAATGTCTCGCAACTGGAGGTGTTTATGTAGCCGGTGGCATACCGACTAAAATTTTAGACGCTATCAAGAAAGGAGACCTCCTCGAGGCGTTTTTACGCCCAGGCTCCAAGTTTCACCAGGTACGAAGCTCCTTTCCACTGCACGTGGTACTTCACCCTGAAATCGGCCTTCTTGGTTCGAGCAAAGTTGCACGCAACCTTCTATGATGCTGCACATATCACGGTCACTGAATGGTTGTATTTCTTTGATATTCGAAGGTTAGTGTCGGAATTGTCCAGAAATATGTGGAACCCAGCCGGTTTGGAACATCAGTATGGCAAATCAGCAAAACAGAGATTCATGACTAAAACATGAGTGCCCCTTCAACTTCGGCCCATGCCTACGTCGTGGATGCGGCGTCTTATGACGCAGAGACTCAATCACGTGAAACTAATGTTTATATGTTTATACATGTCATATTTCCTCAACGCTGGGTGCGATTCAGCGTTTCAACGATGTCATAGCACATTTTAGGAAATTCGCACATGTCACATGTCGCGCTGTAGCGACGTCGTGCATCCGCCTATCTGCGTGATGTTTTCACGATAGATTATTATATTCGTTTCCATCACGCACACGAAGTTTCACGTCGAGAAACGCTGCGACGGCATAGAACGTCGAAGTAGAAAGTAAACCCCTGCGCAGCGCAGCATTCATTGTGGCCCTTTCATCAACCTTCATTCAAGTTTTTCATTTTCATTTCTTGAGTTATGACTCGCCGATTTCGAGATATTGTCTCTTCGCGACGCGAGTTATGGGGAAAAGACCTCTCGAGACATTGTGTAATCTACTCGAAATAAATAGGACTTCACTCTTTTTAATTACGGAGATGGTGACCCGCGGCGCCTTACTTGTTGAGAAAAAACAGAGTTACGGGGGCGCATAGTATTATGTTTCAGCGTTGACGGCCTCTTCGGGGTGCGGAGAAAGAAGTCTGCGCGTTGGGGAGAAGATGAACTCTCCACAGACCTCCCTACCGATGCAATCTGCGAACACGACTGATCTCCAGCGACGCCTCAATTAAATACAACGACTACACGACCAAAGTAACACCAATTTGTGCGAGTCAAAGTGAAGTTTGGCAGCATGTGTACCCCACATTGCTTCTTGAATCTTGACGTCACACGGTAGAGGATACTTCGCACGCGAGGCTTGTGGAGCTACATTTGAGTCCAAATCCAAGTGTGTAAAAGGAAAGTCCCTGGGTCCTTGGCGTCT
>Ga0208277_1000379_pt1 | contig 26617 bp, 23 predicted proteins | sample ETNtaG_5_FD_185782 | JGI IMG/M metagenome (GOLD analysis project Ga0208277, IMG submission 185782) | Marine microbial and viral communities from oxygen minimum zone, Eastern Pacific Ocean - ETNP201406SV205 (SPAdes) (version 2) | ecosystem: Environmental > Aquatic > Marine > Oceanic ...
ACGGTCCACTGCATGCCTGCCATGACCACGGAAAAGCTGCCTGAGCCGCCTGAGTCAAGGACCTTGACACCGACGAGGTTGGCCTGTGGAGCCATGCCAGCGTGTTCGTAAGTGGGTGCTCCGGTTCCAGCAACGGTCCCTGCACAATGGGTTCCGTGGCCTTGGTCGTCATAGGCTTGGATTTCTGTGCCGTTGGTTTTGTCCGGGTTGTTCACGGGGTCGTAAAACCCGATCACCTTCGGGTCGTATGTACTGTTATCATCGTCATGGTCGTCAAGGCCGACGTGCAGACTGTCAATGCCGGTATCGATGACCGCAACGGTGACACCTGACCCATCGTACCCGGTTTGTTGCTGCGCAAGGTCCACCTCGTGGACCACGGCGGCATCGCCGTTTTGGACTTGAAGAATGCCGTCAAGTTCCAGCATCACCACGCCTGGAAGGGTGGTGGTTTCAAGGATCATATTGTGAGCGACCCGGCCCGCAACAGCGTGGATGAGGGGTAGGTCCCACTCATGCACATAGCCAACCTCGCGCTCGAGCATGGCCACGTCTTCTGCTGTGGGCTCGTGGTCAAAGTCAACGATGAGGGGCAAGGTGTTGGCTTCGTCAAGGAAGAGTTCGTGGTCGTGGTACTTCTCAACCATGTCGGCGATTTTGTTCTTATTTCGGTCCATGTTGGTCGTGTGCCACCATTCAACTTCCTCAACATCGGAGGTCTGGTCGGACGGCGATTGAACAGGGACTGCCATGGCTAGGGCAGGCGTGAGCATCAAAAAAAAGCAAAAAATACTGAGAAGAGGGCGGCGCATGGGAATCTCTCCATGACATCCGACCGGCCGGGAGGATTTCAATTCATTGGAGCCTTGTTGGAGCCTCCGCCCCCGCTTGTTCATTCTAAAATCTGAATTCTATCGCAGGTGTCGGGTCAAACATTAAGTGAATGTTAGGAGACACGAAATTGATTGCTATGGCAGCACCAAGGAGAAAATCTGCGCCTGTACGCCCACAAAACAACCCGATGACAAATGCTTCGCCACTTACCGGCGGCGTGATGGCAGGCGTTGCCCCGGAAGCCAGCACTGTCACCATGGTCCGACCCAATCAGAAGATGAATTCAGACGACTTGTTCTTGATGAAACTCTCTCAAATCGTCATGATGGGGATTGGTTTTGTCTCCATCTGGGGTGGCGTGTTCAGTGTCGCCTTTGACGAAGACGCCACCAATCAAAACTTCCTCGTGCTCTTCGTAGGTGGATTGGCCTCGTTTGCGGTTTCCATTGGTCTGATTGAACTTCAGAGCAAAAAGAATGGATATCGTTTGCACGACATTCAAAATTATTTCCTCGGCATTGCCTTTTTCTTCTCCACTGTAGGCGTGCTCTGGGGAACTCGGTTCATGATGGGATACATGACGGGAACGATGGAACTCGATTGGTTTGGAAAGCCCGACGCCTACACAGAAGTGGATTGGTCGCCAAACGCCAACGGAATTTACGCTCAAGTCGTCACCTGCCTCACGCTGACCTATGGCCATTATCGACTCCTCAACCGCTACAGCGGTGATACCAGCTTCGGATGGGGCGTAGCCACCTATGCACCAATGGCAGTCCTCATCGCTGGTGTCGGACCCTGGATTCGATGGTCTGAAAGCATCGTCAGTTGGGAATTAGGCATGGCCATTGTGTTGATCAGTTTCGTCTCCATGGAGATGGCACTCCGCTCAAATCGAGCCTTGAATTTCGTAGTGGTCGCCGTTGCGGCTGGTATCGTTCCAATCATTTACGAGGCGCTCAACGAAAATGCGCCGGTTGACGGTGCTGGCGGAGCCCTTTCCCTGATGGTGTTCATCATTGGAATGACCGGTTATTATGCCGCTCGACCTGACCTTCGAAAAGAGGTCATGGAGCGAGCCTCTGTGGTCCTTATCGGCCTGGTCGTGGTCGCCATTGGATTGGCCCGAACCGCCCCCGAATTCAACCTCATCATCGGTCCGTTTAGAGCCATGGATTATCCTGAACTCGCCGCCTACATCAACATCCCAGTGGCATTGTGGGTGGCTGTTCTGCTCTCCTACTTCCCGGCCGTTCTTCAGCAACGTGTACCTTGGATGCCCATTGGATTGGCGGTGGCTTTGGTCGCTCTGCCCCAAGAATCCTCCACATTGCCTTGGCTCCTCAGCATGATCGTCATTCCATACATGGTATTCATCTCGAAAGTCGCTCGTGCTTGGGTCATCAACGTCACTCTACTCGCCTTTAGCGCCTCTTACCTCCTCAGCGATTGGATTGGGATTGAGGAGGGCCTCACGGCCCAAGCCACCTATGGCGGGACGTGGCTTCATGTCGTTATCCCCATCTTCCTCGTGGCGGTTTCCGAACTCGGACGTCGACAGCAAAAGCTCGAGACGAGCACAAGCCTGGCCATGCTCGGAGCGGTCATTCTTTCCCGTGCCGTCCTCGACCCAGAATGGTTCCTGCCGTGGTTGCTCATCGCCTACATGTGCATCATGAACTACAGCATGATGGTGCAGAGCAAGTCTCCGTCTCTCAAAGAACGTAAGGATTTGACCCTCGCCTTGATCTTCACCTCGGTAACCATCCTCCTTCTGGCTATTTTGGACAATCTCAAGCTTCCTCCAAACGGTGCCTTTGACAGCATTGTTGACATAGGCCTTCGGCCACAATTCTTGGTGTTGAGCATTGCCATGTATGCCCTCGCCGCCCGTGGAGCAAAACTCGAGTTGGACGCCGGTTCGCTTTATGCTTGGTTTGGCCAAGGGAGCGAAGGCGAGATGATTTTCAATCCGACCACCAATACATGGGAGGTCTCTCAAGAAACCAAACCGCAAAGAGAACAACGGATTATTGATGCAGTCCTCACGCCACTCGCACGAATCAGTCTCCTCACATCTCTGGTCTTGTTCACCTTCACCGTCAGCAACGTGACCACGACAACTTGGGACAGTTCACCTGCTCTTGTGCTGCTCATGCTGCTCCCAGTGGGCATGCTGATTCGTGAAGTCGTTACGATGGACACCATCAGTTCAGCAACGCGAGCAACCGCTGTCACCTTGCTTGTGTTCATCGCAGCCCCACTTTCCTTGGCGCTTGGACCCAATGTGTGGGGGAGTGGAGAGGGCATCAACCAAGCCACCTTCCTTTTGGATGCCATCTTGGTCAGTGCTCCACTCATCGTCAACGCTGTCATCAGCAAGCGAGGTTTGGATGTTGGGGGATTGAATCGAACGAGCGACGGCGTCACGTACGTCATGCTCCTCTTCCTCGCCATGCTTGACACCTCGGGTGGTTTGTTGCTCATCCCATTGTTTGGGCTGGTAACCTGGAGAACACTGCAATACCGATACTATTGGCTTCTCGCTGGCATACCGTTTGTGTTTATTTTCCTCGGCGATGGTTGGTTCACTCACGGCGTTTTCGGAACGGTCCTGACCGGCCTCCCCGACAGCATTTCATCGTACCTTGTTGACCAACACAGTGGACCATTCCCTGCCTTCATTGGACTGATTGTCTCCACCCAGATGATGCTCGGCTTGTCCGGCTTACTTACCAACCACGACGATGATACTGAAACCACGTTGGTGCTCTTCGGCATGGGCCTTTGGCTCATCTTTGGATTGTTTTCATCGATTCCGGACGGGTACTGGGCCCCAGCGGTTGGGTGCATGGCTCTCATTCCTTACTTCTGGTACACCAACAACAGCAAGGTGCTCCCCTACATGCTTGGGGCGCTCTTCGTTTCACTGTACATTGGATTCACCCTGAGCGATACCTTCCAACCCCTCAGCGAAGCTGACGAGTGGGGATGGAGCGGTCTCATCACTGGACTGACGGGAGCAACGATGGCGATCATGCATGCACAAGGCGTCTTTTTCCGCACACCGCCCACCACGGATGAGGAAATCGCTTCGGCCGACACCACGGCTGCTCTAGCGACTCAACTCGGGGCACTGGGCTTTGTGGCAGGTTATTCCGTGTTCTTCGGAATTGGTCCGGTCATCGGATTGGTGCTCTTGGCTCGTTCTGCCCTACAAGACGGACGTCCAAACAGCATGATTGCGATGCCAATTCTCCTCACATTCAGCATTGTCAACTTGATGGCGCAAGCCGAGGTAGGTTCTGATGAACAACGGCAAAGCATCACTGGATTGACGCTGGCTGTGCAAGGCATCATCTTGACCCTCCTTTCAACCAAGGACGATGTCGTCTACGATTACGAGACCATCAAATGGGAATCCGATGAGGCCTTCTTCGCCTTCATGGACCGACTGGGCATCAGCGGTGTCCTCTATTCCATCATCGGCCTATTCATCACCTTTGACAGCCTGAATCTCGATTCTATGGCCTACCTGTTGACCACGGTGTATCTCGTTGTGGTTGGTATCCAAGGCTTCAGTGATGAAGCCGACGCACGATGGCGACGAGGTGTTGGTGGATACGGTTCAATCTTGACCGCTTTCCTCTTTGCCAATTCACTTGACAGTGAAATATTCAGCGCTATTGCCACCGTGCTCAGCGGCATGGTAGCCCTTGGATTTGGATTCCTCTTCATGCAGCGAATGAACGAAGATGATGGCATTTACCAAGAGGCCCCCGCAATGGGCGCTCCACCTGCTGAATCAGGAGGCGCTCAAGTGCAGCGACCCGTCGAAGAAACGCAAGAGCAAGCCCAACCAACTCAAGAAGAACCAACCATTGAACTCGATGAGGAATTGGAAAAGGAACTGTTGGAGCTTGATGAAGAAGAGGAAGTGGAAGTGGAGCTCGATGAGGAATTGGAAAAGGAGTTGATGGAACTTGATGAAGTGGAAGAAGTCGTGGAAGCGGAACCCGTCGTCGAGGTCGAGGAAGAAGAGGCTTCAGTGAAACCCATCGTCGCTCAACCGCTAGGCCACAATGGCCTTTTGGACACTGGAGAAGGGTTCTCGCTCCGGCTTCCCAAAGACGCTGTTGACAACATCATAGCCTCGTTGGATTCGACTCCACACGATGGTTATGTTCCCGTCGTGGCTTTCGGCCCCTCTGGTCAGATCATGCTCACCTTTGAGTCCGCTGACAAGAGTGCGTGATGCTGTCCAAAGATGAACGAAGAATCAAAATCCCTCCAACTACCCAGGGGAACCATGGAACAGCGCCAGCACCGCATGGTTTGGATTGACCTTGAAATGACGGGGCTTGACCTCGCCCGAGAATCCATCATTGAAATCGCCACGGTGGTCACGGATGGGCAATTGAACGTGCTCGCCACGGGGCCGAACTTGGCGATTACCGTACCTGAATCGTTGATTGAGGGCATGGACGAATGGAACACGCGCCATCACCACAGAAGTGGTTTGGTCGACCGTATTCGCAACGAAGGTGTAAGTGTCAAGGAAGCGGAACAAGCCACGCTCTCCTTTTTGCGAGAATGGGTGGATGAAAACACGGCCCCGCTCTGTGGAAACAGTGTATGGAACGACCGCCAGTTCATGGCCAAAGAAATGCCAGAACTCCTCGACTTCCTCCACTACCGCATGGTGGATGTTTCGACGGTCAAGGAACTGAGCCGCCGATGGTACAGTAACGTCCCACGCTATCCCAAGAAAGGTGCTCACCTCGCCCTTGATGACATTCTCGAGTCCATTGAGGAACTCAAATACTTCAGAGAGCACGTCTTTGTCGGTCAGCCTTGACGCCAGGTTGAGCCGTTGGGGTCAACCCCCTTGTGCATGGCCATGATCTGTGCCACAACAGCTACAGCAATTTCTTCTGGTGATTGCGCTCCGATGTTGAGGCCAATGGGACAGATGACTTGGTCAAGAAGAGATTGAGGAAGGCCTGTTTTGAGGCACGTTTGTTCAAAAGCCTGCCATTTTGACCGGCTGCCAATCACGCCGATGCGTGGATGTTCTCGCCCGTCCAGGCTCACTCCTGGAACGTTGAGCAAGGTCAGCAATCCGAGCAGTCGTTCCTGGTCTTCAGCCCAATCGTGCCCAAGGAGCAACACATCAGAAAATCGGCCTAAAGTGGATGCTGATTCACTCTTGAGCAAGTCCGAAACAGCGGCTGAGGAGCGCTCAATAGCGTCGGGATATTTTTCTATAGAAACATAGTCTTCCCGTGTATCGTGAACCGAATAGGACCATCCAAGGCTGTGAAGCGTCATGGCCAAGGCTTCACCGCAATGTCCGCCACCCATGATGTGAACGTGGGGCATGGGAATCATCACCTCAATGGCGATCGTCACCCGACCGCCGCACAAGGAATCAAGCGGCGTCACCTCATAGCCCTTCGCCCCTTTGTTCAAGCCGTAGGTGAGCACCTCAGCGAACGGTTGGTGCTGTTCATCCAGCAGGTTTCGGCAGCGCTGTAAGACCCGATGCTCGAGTCCAGCCCCGCCAACCGTACCCACCCAAGACTGTTGCGAGGAGGACATAGCCAAGCGGGCGCCTGTCTTTCCCGGAACGCTTCCCGAAGTGTTGAGGACAGTTGCAAGGACAACCGTTCGTTGTTGTCCCAACTCGCTCAGCACCCACTGAAGGACATGAGCGGTCATGGTGGTGCCTCAGCAGACGGCCCTCATATCCCTTCGCCTTGGGGAAAACAAGCCAAAAGGGCAGCGTTGTTTGATTCCAAAAGCGCCACATCATCTTCGGTATCGATGTTGAGATGGAGCCATGGTGCTTTGACGGCAACCGGGTTGAACACCACCAAATCCCGTAATGGGTGATGAGATTCAGCCTTTCTGACGACCTCGATGGCCGAAGAACTGAGGACGACCGGATGGCCCTTTCGACCATCAAAGGAGGGAGCGGAATCTTCTCTTTCCTCAAGCAGGGTCTGCAGAACTTCGCTGTTCCAGCCAGGACGGTCAACCGGCGCCATCACCAAACGCTCTAGTTTGGCCTCCATCATCATCTCCAGGGCCTCAATGCCCAATTGGAGCGACCCGGTTCTCCCGGCATCGGGATTGGGATTGACCACAAGATGAACCCCCGGAAGGAGACGAGCGACGTCGGACTCGATCTCGGCATTCACGACCACCACAGGCGTGCAACCTGCCGAGACAAGACGTTCGTGAACCCACCAAACGAGTTCTTTTCCATTGACTGCGACCAGTGCTTTGGGCCGTCCCAAGCGGCGGCTGTGGCCAGCCGCAAGCACCACAGCAGGAGTGGATATGCTGCCCATGACCCTCACACGCAAGCCCAACGCTTGGGGTTTATCCCAATTGGAACTTGATATAGGCTCAATGACCAGAGCGGTTATGATTGCATGGAAACCGCCAGGACATTGGCTTAAGGCCAACCGAGATGCCTATGCAAGGTCAATGGAATTCCTGGAAAACATCGTCAACGGCTCCTCCCGTATGGAACTGCAAGTGAACCAACAATCCCTACCTCGCGTTCTCATCCAAGGTGCCTCACGACGCTGGTATTGCGTGGATACACGAGTACATTACGGCGAGGAATACATCGACATTGATGGAGAATATCGAGAGGTAAAGGAAGTCAACTGGAGGATGAACATTGACGGAGCAGCTTGGAAAAGCGATCTCCTGGAGCGAACGCCGTTTGCCGTATCCTTGTGCATGCATCCCCGTCGGACTTCGTTGCATTTGCCCATTGGGGACCAGATCGCAGCGTTGGCTTTGGCGTTGCAAAACGACAAGACAACGGGCATGCGAATTCCTCTGCTGGCGCAATTCATTGTCTCACCGAGGGAAGCCCTCCAAGGCGTGTATCAATTCAGCGAAGAAGGAGTCATCATGGAGGAAGAAGTCTACATGGAGGACGAGTATGAGGATGACGACATAGACGCGTTTATGGATGATGAAATGTGGGCGTTGATTCAACTCTTTGAAGCGGAAGAACTTGAACACCAAGCCGCCTGCATTGAAGACCAGCAATACGATGCTTGGGTTGACCGCCGGGAAAATGAAACCAACCGTGACCACTCAAAGAATTGGCATCACGATGAAGACAAAGTTTGGCAACTTGAGGACAACCTTCGAAAGGGTTGGCGTTGATCAAAGGCCCTTGGTGATTTCACGGCCGATGATCATCCGTTGAACTTGAGAAGAGCCTTCGTAAATTTGCATGACCTTAGCGCCCCGCATCAAACGGGCCACAGGGTATTCTTCGGAGTACCCGTAACCGCCGTAAACCTGAACGGCATCCGTGGTGACTTGCATGGCCATATCAGCCGAAAAGCGCTTGGCGTGGGCCGCCGATTCGGTGTTGCGCACGCCAGCATCAAATTCGGAAGCGGATTTCCACGTCAACATTCGTGCGGCCTCAATATTCGTCTTCATGTCGGCCAACATGAATTGGATGGCCTGATGCTGATGAAGTGGCTTGCCAAAGGTTTGGCGTTCACTGGAATACTGCAAGGCATGCTCGTAGGCGGCTCGGGCCAGTCCGGTTGCATGGGCGGCAATGTTAGGTCGGCTCATGTCAAACGCCTTCATGGCGTTCATCCATCCACCGGATTCTGAACCCCCGATGAGGTGGTCAGCAGGAACGCGAACGTCGTCAAAGGAGATGGACCGTGTGTCGGAACAACGCTGACCCATGTTGGTCTCTTTCTTCCCGAGGGAGAAGCCCTTTGCATCCTTTTCAACGATAAAACCCGACATGCCGCGGTAGCCAGCATCAGGGTCGGTTTTCGCAAGGACAAAGAAAAAGTCTGCGTGACCTGCCCCGGTGATCCACATTTTGGAGCCATTGATAACGTATTCATCGCCGTCTCGAATCGCCGTGGTCGTGCAAGCCGCAACATCGGAGCCTGCGCCTGGTTCGGTGACCGCATAGGAAGCCAAGGCTCCTTCTTCGGCAATTTTCCGCAGCCAGAGCTCTTTCTGTTCGTCGGTAGCTCCGGTTATGATGGGGGCACTTGCCAGCGCCGTTGCGTAGGCCGCTGTGGCGAATCCAGGGTCGCCCCAAGCCAATTCTTCGTTCACGAGAACCTCTTCAAACGAACCCAAACCGGCCCCTCCATAGGCTTCTGGAATGTGCAGGTTGAGCAAACCCATCTCGTGAGCGGCTTGTATGGCTGCCTTTGGGTAATGCGCCGTTTCGTCCCAGTGTTCAGCGTGAGGTCGGATTTCGTCTTGGGCGAACTCGTGAGCGAGTTCCTTCAACATGGCTTGCATCTCATCGAGTTGGAAGTCCACCATGTTACGGCCAAGCATCGCTCCCTTAAGAGCGATTAGATGGAGCCCGGTGGGACTGGCCCTCAAAGGGCGATGATTCCCGTACGCTCGGCCGCCAGTGCTGCGAGGAAAATCATGTAAATCAGGATAAGCACGACCCCCTCCCAACGTTTGAATTCGTATTGCGACCGCATCATGATCAAGGCAACTCCAGTACCCACAAAGGTGGCTGGGATGATGATGTAAGCTGTTAGCGAAAAACTCGCATCGGTGAGGGCCAAGGGGTGGACCATGGCCGCGATTCCAATGGAGAGGAGCGGGTCGGTGATGTTGGAACCGATGAGGGTGCCAATAGCAACCCCTTGGCTTCGTTTGGCCGCCAAGAAGGCAATGGTGAGTTCAGGAAGTGACGTTCCCAAACCAGAGACGGTGGTTCCAATCACAGCGTGAGGGACGTTGAAGGCGTAAGCCATCTCACTGGCGACGTTGACCAGATGGTGGGCGGCGAACAGGGCGAGAAGCAAGCCTGAAGTGACCATGAAACCGTAGGATGCCGTGGTCCGGTTCAACTTCCGTTCCACCTTTTCTCCGCCATTCAATTCCTCTTCCAAAATTTCGTCCCTGTGGGACAATAGCCAGTAGATATAGGCGACGTACAGAGAGGCCAAAATGCCGCCCTCGACACGACTAAGACCATCGCCGGTGAACAAGAAGAAAGTCAACAGCCCAATGGATGAGAACATGATCAACCCGTCTCGCTTGAGCCAAGAGGGACGAACTTTCACACCCCGGAAGGCGACCACGACACCAAGAATCAAGGTGATTTGAACCAAAATGGAACCGTAGATGCCTCCGATGGCCAAATCTCCAATCTCTCGTGTAGTTGGGGTGATGTCTGCAGCCGCCGTTGAGGTGACAAGAATTTCGGGAAGCGAGGTCCCAATGGAGACAATGGTTAGGCCAATAACCACTTCTGGCAAGCCTGCCCGATAAGCCAAGCCTTTGGCGCCTTCGATGAAGACATCGGCAGATTTGATGAGAAGCGCAAGGGCCAAGGCGAGGAGGGCAATGGAGACCCAATTGTTGTTGAGGGTTGAGTCCTCAAGGAGCGTGTGAAGGGCAAGAATGCCCAAAAAGAGGGCCCCGTTGAGCACGAGGGTATTGCTCATCAGAAGTTGCGGAATGCCACGTTCAGGAGTAGCCGCCTCCTCACCCATGCATCATGGAGGAGCATCCACTTCTTGACGGTTCCCACGAGTATGAACGGTTCACACCCTTCACGAAGGCTTTGAACCTCTTTGCACTGGCAAACATGTGCGGAAGCAAGCAGCCGGGGAATTCCTCGGCACGGCGCTCATGGTCAGTGTGGGCTGTGGTAGCGTTGCGATGGGGGCAAGCCATGGTGTTGTTTCGCTCACCTTTGGTGCGGTCGTTATGCTCGCCATCCTTGTCTTTGGACCGTGGAGCGGGGCTCACATCAACCCCGCCGTGAGCCTTGCGTTTTGGCGAGACGGCCAACTTGAATCACGCCTTCTTCCTGTGTACATCGGTGCTCAATTTCTCGGCGGCCTGTTTGGTGCCTGGATGGTAGCGGGAGCGGCACCAACCGGAATTGCACCGTCGATTTCGCTGGTTGAAGGCTTTTCCATTGAAGTGGCCATCACCGCCGCCTTGATGGCCAGCATCTTGTGGATTGTGCAACGTTCATCCTCGCGATTGACCATCGCTGCCTGGGTCGGAGCGACGGTCGGGATACTGGCTTTTCTCGCCGGACCTCTTACAGGTGCGAGCATGAACCCTGCACGAACCTTTGGGCCCAATGCCCTCAATCAATTGTGGGCTAGCCTTCCATTTTACTTCGTATCGACAACGCTTGGCGCTTGGTTTGCGGTTGACCTCAAGCGGTGGTTATTCTCCACCGATTCAAGCCTTCATGGATAAACGAAGCATGTCCAACACGTGTTCCAGCGAAGGGATGGTGTGGTTTTCGAGAGGAGGCGAGAAGGGGACCGGTGTATCAAGTGCCCCGATGACCGTGGGAGCCGATTCCAGTTCGTAGAAGCAATCTTCCATGATTCGCGATTGAATGGTATGACCCAAGCCTCCCGACCATTGACCTTCTTGCAGGACCACCAAGCGGCCTGTTCGTTGCACGGAGGCGACACAGGTTTGGGCGTCGAACGGGATCAAGGTGCGAAGGTCCACTACCTCAATTTCAATGCCTTCCTCGGCCAAGTTCTCGGCAGCCTGCAAAGCGAGGTGGACCATAGCGCCCCATGTGATGAGGGTCAGGTCGGTTCCTCCACGAATGACTTCGGCACGACCGATTTTGTAGCGCTCCCCTTCTGCAATGTGTTTGTTCACCGTCTGAGTATCCACTTTTTGGTTAATGTTCATGCCCCATCCGGTTAAGCCACCCCTCAATCCATAGAGACCAATGTGCTCCAACATGAGGACTGGGTCGGGGAGTTGGGCTCCTTCCATGAGCAAATCATAGGCGTCTTGCGGCGTACCTGGAGCCATCACGATGAGCCCCGGGTCGTTGGCAAACCACGATTCAATCATGTTCGCATGGAACGGCCCAGACCGAGTGCGTGCGCCCAATGGAATTCGGACGGTCATTGGGCAATCGGCGCCCCATCGCCAACGAAGCATGGCAGCGTTGTTGACAAGGGCATTGAACCCGAGGGCAGCGAACCCTCCAAATTGGATTTCGACCATCGGTTTCATGCCCGAAAGTGCAGCACCAACGCCGGCGTGAACAATGACGGCCTCGCACAGGGGCATGTCGATGAGTTTGTCCGTGTGTCCAGCGTTCTTCAATGCCATGTTCATTCCAAAAGCACCGGCAACCTCCATGTCCTCTCCGATGAAAACACAGTCATCACCATGCATGGTGGCCACGTCTGCCATGGCCTGCTGAATGGCTCGAGCGTACGTCCAACCTCCTTTCTCAGCGTATGACCAGGCGGTTTCGCCGGCTTTGAGAGGAGCCACATTCAATTCCGGCCTTGTTTGACCGGAGTATCGTTGCAAGTGGTCATCGTGGGTGTCAGCGTCGTGGAGGCTTGTGACGCCCTTTGTCACGGTTTCGGGTTCGGGCCAGTCCATTTCATTGAGGGCGATTCGGGCGTCTTCAACCGCAGAGGTTTCTTCCGCCTCCATCAATTCAAGATCGGCTTCACTCACGCCCATGTCAACCAAAAGAGCTCGGTGGGTCGGCAAAGGATCCTTGGCCGCCCAGTACTCAAGCAAGTCGCGGTCGACATAACCTGCAGGAGTTCCGCTTGGATTTCCGAGGTACAAATCGTCATGGTGGTGGGCATGGCCACATCCCCGCATGGTCTCCACATGGATAAGGGTCGGACCGCCACCTTCCAAAGCAAACTCTCGAGCAACGGCGGTGGAAGCGTGCCAAGCCGCAGGGTCAGAGCCGTCAATGGTCCACGCTGGGAAACCCATAGCGCTCGCTTTGTCAGCCCAAACTTCGACACCCGATTGTTTAGCAGGGGGCGTATCAAGAGCAATCTGATTGTTTTGAAGAATGTACGTGATGGGAAGCCCGCGAGCGCCTGCAAGGTTCATCGCTTCCCAAAACTCGCCGGATGAAGAAGCACCTTCACCAATGCATGCGACGTGGAATCGTTCGAGGGATTGACGCCAAGCGGCAAAGGCAAGCCCGGTCATGGTGGCACTGGCGATGGGGAGGGGAGCCGTGGGTGGAAGGACACCAACATGCCAAGCTCCTACGTGGAGGTCGCGACCACCTGCGTCGTCCCAACCCCCGTTTTGATTTGAGCCAATCTTCCCGAGGTTGGCCGCCATCACATCAAGCGGCGTGTCGCCCATGGCCAATCCAAGGCCAATGTCCCGGATCATCGGAGCGACCACATCGCCGTCATAGCCTTGGCCAGGGCGAGCGTCCCGCGGTGCGTCTGGCTGACGGTTGAGGGCCGTAGCAACCGCTACAACGCCTTCTTGCCAAGTGGAGCGGAACCCCTTGCCTCCAAACCGACTCCCGTCGGGCGTGTCTACGCCATCGGTGAAGATTTCTTTGAGGGAGGCGTCCAAGCAACGTGTTCGCGTCATCAACCGTTGCCATTCCATTCGGTGGCCGACGGTGACCGCCATGTAGTGAGCTAGACGGCGCATCATGAGCCGCATATCCACCAAGAAATGGGCACGGCGTCGTTCAAGCATCAAACCCATGCTGCGGCGAGGAATCACTTCTCGGTCCAATTCCTCACCGAGCGTGCTCTCCATTTGTTTCTTGAGCCCGCGTTCAAGGGCGCTGATGAAACGATTCGAAAAGGCGTTCCATGAAGGGCCTTCGAAGGTCTCTGGCTCTGATGCAATCACGTGGTCCCAAACGTTGGCGACCAGGAAGAGGTGAGCATCGTGACGTTGGGCGACGAAGGCCAAGACCTCGGAACGAGCGGCCCCTTTTGGAAGCGATTGATAGAATTCCAAAGGTGACTTGGGGCGCCAATCGAGGCCGAAGATTTCAGGAAGGTCTCCTTGCGACACGGTCTGTCCCCGACCCTCCCACGGGATAGGTGGCTTCAATGCTCTTCTTCCATACCTTGCCTTCACTCAGCGAGCGCGCCAAGTTGTTCTTTCCGTTTTTGGATTTCTTCAGCCTACCTTCATCCAAGACGTCTCGGTTGGCGTTCATGGCGAACAGTGCTCACTCTTCCTCTTCCTTTGACGGAAGGGCGTCCAACATATCAGCCGCCATTGAACTGGCATCTTCAACTTGGGTCAAGAGGGTCAAATCGGAAAGGGCTCCAGGCCGTTTGAGGGCTTCCATCAACTCATGCAGCACTTGGGCCGTGAGGCGTGTGAGGGTCAAGGTTTCGGGGTCGATACCGACTTGATCGTCTTCTTCCAAGAGGGCGACATAATCGGGAGCCTCTGAGAGAATCTCCTCCATATCTGATTCAACCTGTCGAGCGATGTCATTGGCCTGTTTCTCAAGGATATCCTCCATTGAAGAATTCATGTTTCCTTGGCCCAGAGTAGGAGCTGCCCCCTCTCCCAACGTCGCTCCTTTGTTGATGGTTGGGAACGAGGGAACATTGGGTGCTGCATCGTCGTTTGCCGCAGATTCAGTACCTCCGAGCGAGGCTGCCTCCGCTGGGTCTTGCGAACCAACAAGGCGATTCAAAGCTAAGCGCACCATGGTTGTCATGGCTTCAGCGGAAAGTTCCGCTTCTTCATCATCGGATTGGGAGCCTCCCATTTCTTCGCGAATGGAAGCCACAAATTCATTGTCAATATTACCTGCTTCAACCAACCTTCGGAGCATCGGAAGAGCCCATTGGCTGTCGTTCATGGTCATGCCAACATCAAAGCGTTGGCCTCCACCAAAGACACCACCTCCCTGAGGGGCTGAAAGTTCGGCGGGTGGAGGTACGAATTGTTTTGCTGCATGGCGTCCAATCTGGCCGATGAGTTGGTTCATGTCCACGGGTTTACCGATCACTTCGGCCACACCGGCCATGGCGGCTGAGGAGAGGAAATCGGGTGCAGTGGTACGGGACAGGACAACCATTCGTGTAGCGGTACGAAATCTTGGCTGGCTCGAGAGCGATTGGCAGACATCCAATGCGCTGCCTTGCTTCCAATCACCCTCCATGAGCAAGACGTCTGGAAGGACCGCCCCTGCAGTGGCTTGAGCTTGGGCAAGGGTTCCCAGCCGGGTGACATCGTAGCCCTCGCGCTCAAAGGTGTTTGCAAGCAGGTTGCGTCGACCTTGATTTTCGTCGGCGATGATGATGCTCGCTATTCTCATCCCCTCCGTAGAAAGAGCAGAGCCACGGCGGATTTGAACCTCTCCCCCCTCAGGCGGTTGCGAGTTGTGTTTTCGGCAGAGGCTTCAACATCCAAGTTTCATCCAATAATCTCATCGGGCGCCGCAGCATTCCATGCCATGATTCCACCTTCCAGATTGTAAAGGCGCTGGGCCGAATACCCCGATTTGATGAGTTCAATCGCGGCGAGTTGGGACCGCATTCCACTTTTGCAATAAATGACAACATCGGCGTTTTGTGGAATTGAATCAAGCGCTCCATGAATGGTTGAATGGGGCACCTGGAGGTCGCAAGCGGCTACGTGAGCCTCGGCGTATTCCGCATCGGAGCGCACATCGAGAATGAACGGAGTCCAACCGTCACCACGTCGTTGCATGAAATCGGCCATGGAGAGGTGGTTGAACATGACTCCCTCCTGGTTGGGTACGGATTTTTGTTCTTGCGGATATTCGGATTGGCCACTTTCGTTCATGCACCAAGCCTCATCGGAGAGCATCGAGGCGGCTTGGCTCAGGTCGACCACCTTCGGCCGATCGGGGTCGGCTTCGAAGCGTAACGTGTCAAAGGTCATGCTTTGCGCGTCATAAAGCAGCAATGCACCGCTAAGCGAAGTGGGCATGCCAAGAAGGAGTTTGATGGCCTCGGTGGCTTGAAGCAAACCGATGATGCCCGGGAGCACACCAAACACACCCGCTTCAGAACATGTTGGAACGGCTTCTGCCGGTGGGGCCTCTGGGAACAAATCCCGATAGGCAGGTCCGCCATTGTGGTTGAACAGAGAAACTTGGCCCTCAAAGCGGAACACAGAGCCGTACATCCAAGGCAAGCCGAGGAGCGAACAGGCATCATCGATGAGGTATCGAGTTGGAAGATTATCGGTGCCGTCGAGGATGAGGTCCCAGCCTTGGAAGCGTTCCAGAACGTTCGCCGGGTGGAGACGCTCTGGAAAGACCTCAACCTTCACGTTCGGGTCAAGGGCGCTAAGCGTTTCTTTTGCGGATTCGACCTTGGGCCTGCCAACATCATCGGTCGCGTGAAGAATTTGGCGTTGGAGGTTGCTCACCTCAACGGCATCGTTGTCGATGAGCCCAAGGCGACCCACGCCGGCGGCGGCCAAATACAAGGCTGCTGGAGAACCCAAACCCCCTGCCCCAACGATCAACACGCTGGATTTGCTTAGCCGTTGTTGACCTTCCACCCCAACATTGGGCAAGCTGATGTGTCGAGCATGACGAGCGACATCAACCATGGCTCGGCCAGCGAGCCCCCCCACATCAAGGAAACGGCTTCAATGGACGTTCTCTTCCAACCATTTCTCAACGTCAATGGCGGCCGAGCAACCCAAACCAGCTGCGGTTATCGCTTGCTTGTAGCGGGTATCAACCACATCGCCGGCAGCGAAAACGCCAGGAATGGACGTCATGGTGTGTTCTTTGTGGACGATGTACCCGTTTTCGTCGGTCTCGACTTGGCCACCGAGGAAATCGGTGATGGGCGTATGGCCAATGGCGATGAAGGCGCCCGTTGCTTCAATGGTTTCCGTGCTACCGTCCTGTGTGTTCTCCAAAACGGCCCCGCTAAGTCCCTTTTCATCGGATAGCCATTCCTTGATTTGACGGAAGGTTCGAATCTCAATTTTCGGGTTGTTGGCCGCTCGTTCGTACATGATGGTGGAGGCTTTGAACACATCACGGCGATGAATGAGCGTGACTTTGCTGGCGAATCGGGTCAGGAAGGTCGCTTCCTCGCAGGCCGAATCTCCGCCACCGATAACGAGCACGTGCTCATCACGGAAGAACGCCCCATCGCAGGTCGCACAGGTGGAGATGCCGCGGCCCTTCTGTTCGGCTTCACCGGGGGCATCCAACCAAACGGATTCTGCGCCCGTGCAGACAATGAGGGAGTGGGCAAGGAAGGTCTCGCCTTCAACGACGACCTTGAACGGTCGCTCGCTGAGGTCAACTTCTTCGACGTTTTTGTCTTGAACTTCCAAACCAAACCGTTCAGCCTGCTCGCGAAGTTGCATCATCATCTCTGGTCCTGCGATGCCCTCTGGATAGCCAGGGAAGTTCTCAATGTCGCTAGTAAGCATCAACTGACCACCCGACATGTAGCCCGCAAACATCAGCGGATTGAGCATTGCGCGTCCGGCGTAAAGCCCTGCAGTGTAGCCAGCTGGTCCTGAACCGATGATGATGACGTTGCGAACCTCTGACATGTAACTCACTGATGATTGGCAGAGACCGGGGGTGTTTGAAGATTCGCCCGAGGGATGCATGAGGAGCAAAAAGATAGACAAGCAAGAGGGGGAACAGCGTGCATGGTCAACCAACTGGCAGCGGCCTTTGGAATGGGAATCTATGTCATGGTGGTGTTGTACGCCACGAAAATCCCCTACACCATGATGGTCAACCGGGGCATGGAACACATTCGAGCGGTGTACTACAACCGGAAAATCGTTCACATGTTCGCTGGCGGAATTGGCTCACTCAGTGTCCCCTTTCTCTTTACTGAACTGTGGTACCCGATGGTTTCAGGGATGCTCCTGACCGCTTTGCTGTTCGCCTCCCACCGTGCCGGCATCGTCATGCATTGGTTTCAAACCGAACAAAATCAAAACGATGTCAAGTTTGGTTTGATGTGGTGGATGTCAATCTCCCTGATCTGGTGGCTGGTTGGAGACCCTTGGTTGGCCATCGTGCCTTCGCTCTTCATGGCCTTTGGAGACGGCATCACCGGCGTGGTTCGCAATGCCGTGGTTCAAAAGCGCTCGAAAAGCCCCATTGGCAATGTCTTCATGTTCATCGTCAGCGCTCCACTGGGCTGGTTTGCGGCCGGTGCAGGCGACCCCAGCCTTCCCGTGTGGGGCCTCATCGCAGCAACGGTGGCCACCTTCGTTGAACGCTACGAGTTCGGACCCATCGATGATAACATCTTGATCACGGTCTGTGCGACCGCCGTCCTACTCGTCGGCGTCCAGGTCGGACCACTTCTATAGAAGGCGTTTCAGAGGACTTATTGTCCAATCAATTTGTAGTCGTCGCTAAGCGGGGTTGCGCCGGTCTCGACGTGGATGATTTTGCCATCCTTGAATCGATAGAAGGCCAAAACAGCCTCTGAGGTAGACCCATTGGCGAAGTGAGCAATGGAGTGCCCAACACCAACTTCATCATTCTCAAACAAGATTCGGTGGGATTCAGTTCGAACAGCGCCCATGCCTGCAAAGGCCGTGATGTCGCTCTTGGTCATGACGGCTCCACCAACGTGAGGGTAGAACTTGCAATCATCATGGATGAGAGCGTCAAGTTGTTCTTTATCTCCGGATTCAAAGGCTGCTTCGTATTGGGCTAGGATGCTCATGGATGCTCGTCTGTACGGATGTTGATAATTTCTTCTCCATAGAGAAATGCACGAGCCTGCGGTGCGGGAACCTTTGAGAGCCATAACGGAGAGGAGGGGCCATGAGGATTCACTGCTTGGGCGGAGGCTTGGTTGGCTCCTTTGTCACCCGCAAACTGCACGAAGCCAGAATGGAGGTTCACCTCTACGACATCGTTGAACGGGAAACTCCAGCCACCTTCCATCTCGGTGATGCTTCTGCAGCCGACCACAGTGCGGCCGACTTCATTGTGAACATGGTTCCAGGCTCCATCGGGCACCGAGTGCTCAACGTCCTTCATCAGCAAGGACATCGCATCGTTGACCTGTCATTCAGCGAGACAACACCCGATCAACTTCCCAACGGCCCAGGTGTCGTTTTGTGGGACGTGGGCATCGCTCCGGGACTCTCAAACATGCTCGTCGCTCTGGCCCAACGGGAACTTGGGGTGCTCGACAGCGTGACCATCAAAGTAGGTGGAAACCCAGCGGAACCCGATGAAGAGTGGTCCTACATGGCACCGTTTTCTCCTCACGACGTGATTGCGGAGTACACGCGCCCGGCACGAATTGTCCGAGACGGTAAATCAACGACCGTCCCTGCCATGGCTGAACTCCACAGCATCAACGCCAACGGGCGAACGATGGAGGCCTTTCTGACCGATGGATTGCGGTCGCTCATCGACCTTCCAGCCTCATCCATGGGCGAGTACACCGTCCGATGGCCCGGCCACATTCAGCGCTACCAAACCACAGAACTCAGCCCTGATGAACTGGTGGACGCCTGGCGCCTTGACCCGGAGCGACCTGAATTTACGTGGATGGAAGTGCAAGTCCAATCCGGTGAAATAACGCACACCTGGACGGTGGAAGACAGAGGAAAAGATGGAGATTCAAGCATGGCCAGAACGACTGGACTCGTCACCTTTGCCTGCGTGGTCGCTTGGACGGAGCACCCACTGTTCAACGAGGGCATTCATCCACCGGAGGATTTGCCTTCAGAGGTCATTCACAACGTCATTCAAACCTTGAAAGATGAAGGCGTTTCGATTGAGTTTCACTCCGATGTTCATCGATGAGCAAGGAACGCTGCCACTCGAGGAAAAGTGGTCATCCCAACGCACACTTGCGATTGACACGATCGACGGATTGTTGGTGTTCGGGACAGCTCTTGCAGTGCTTGTTCTTGCGCTCATATTTTTTGCAGCATTTGGATTTGACCTTCTTCTGCTTTGAGCGCCCGCAACTCCCTGAGCAGTCGGTTTTGCATTGTTGGGCTGCAATTTCAACCAGTGTCATCGAGGAGTTGAACACGTTATCGATATGAACACCGCAAAATGGACAAGCAACCCAACCGGTTTGCAAGAAATTACCACATTCACTGCACTCGTTCACGGGGCCACCATCTTCACCTAGTTTAGGGCAACCTAAATAGTTTCGTAGGCCCTAAACTCTGTCGTGTTCATCCTGCCACTTCGCTTGTTGGGGGACGGTGCTCCAACCGTCGATGAAGCCAGACGGCCGACGCTGCAAAGAACAGCTGAACGAGAGCAAAGAAAAGATTCCATGTAAGCGAGAACACCAACCGAGGGTAGATTGGTGTGTAAGCGTAAAGGGCGAGGCAGCCGAACACAATCACACCTTGTGCCAGCATGTAGGGTGAAAGGTCCAACCCTGCCTTGAGCATCCGATGCATCAACGAAACGGAGACGGCAAACAAGGGGCTGACGACCATCAGTGCCATCCACCATGTCGGAGGTTGTTCACCTCCGCCGAAATAGCCGCCTTGAACGCGGACGGCGCCGGGGTCAAGCTCCCGGGGGTGGGGGCAAATCCCCTCATAGCACAGTTGAACACCGTTGACCTGACCCAAGAGGGTCCACCAGAGAATCCAAACGACCCATGGGAAGACCGCCATCGCCACAAAAGCCTGCGGATGATTCAACAGTGAAACCTGCCCTTCCTTTGCCTCGATGAGCGCCTTAACCAACGCCGGGAGGCATAAGAGAATTGAGAGGCTAGCGATGGTCGCCCATGGGCCCCATGTGACCATCACATGGAGGGCTAGAGCTGCATGGATGATTGGAAACCGATGGCTGGACTCGTCCTCTCGACGCGCCCAAGCCAAGCCGTACATGACCAGGAGGCCGGCAAGCGTGAGCCATTGTAACCACGCCCATTCAGCGCGTGAAAGCAGCATGGCTACGGTCAAGAAAACCATGCAACCAATGATGAAAAATCGCCGCTCTTCACGAGCATAGATGAAACCAAACACCACGGAAAAGAGCACGATGATCACAAGGAGGAGAACAGCGCTGGAAAGGCTTGTTGGGGACATGTTGACCAGTTTCAGCAAATGGTGGGTTCCAAGCAGGCGACGATGCACATACGAAAGAGAAACCACGACAAGAACCCAACTCACCCGCAGGGCAACCCGTTCGGATTGAGGCCGGAGTCCAAACCCTTTGTTGAGCACCACGCCGGTCAAGAGCATGAAGAGCGGTAACAATGCATACCAAAGCCTCAACGAGCCGAAGGAAAACGCCGCCAGGACCGCCAAAACATAGACCGTTTTTGATGAGGGAATGTGCTTTTTGGCACCACCTGTCATGGCGCTCATCGACCAGAAGAAGACCCAGAAGACCAACAAGACCAACGTTCCTTTGGAGAGGTCGAGGAAAATGAGGGAAAGGAAGCCAAGGGCGAGGAGCCACGGTTTTGCGTCGTAGAGTTGTTTTGTCCAGCCCAAATCAATGACCTCCGTTCTTCCAAGCGACGAGGCAACGAGCCAAACCACCGCCGCTGCTCCAATGGCGCGAGGAATCATGGCCGAAAACGAGAGGTTGGCGTGAAACAGAACTGATGCGGCGACTACACACCCAAGGGTCAGCAAGTGGTATTGTTCCTTTACCAACGTTGGTTGGCCTCGATTGAACGCTTTGAAACCGAGAACAAAGAACAGCGAGAGAACACCCACAGAGATGACCACGTCCAACGACCGAATCACGACGGGTTCTGCTTCGATGCCTTCCCAGTTGATCTCGTCCAGACGGTAGACTCCTTCGTCTCCCGGATGGAAAAAGAGATGTCGCAGCAAACCTGCTTCCCAGTTCCACGCCTCGGCCGCCGCTCGCTCATCTGGCGAAACATCGAAGATGCTCAGCGGTACACGGCCGTTGACCTGACTGGGAAAATCAAGACCCAAATCATAGAGCATCATGGCAGCAAGGTCGAGTTGCTCACCCGCTGCACGGGCGGTGGTGACGATTTCTGGACCCGTCACCAAAGCCAGAACGTTTCTGGTGTCGGGTTCTGCTGAACCGTGAGAACCCGATGCCGTCATGCCGTGGTCGGCGGTAACCACCACCGTCCAGTTTTGCGGAACTTGCCTCAACAGGCTGGAGAGGTGCTGGTCCATGTCCAACATTTTGTTGCGGTATTCATCCGATACTGTGCCCCATTTGTGGCCAACTTTGTCCGGTCCCGAAAAGTGGGCTGCAATGACGTTGTGCCGGTCGGAGGCAAGCCATTGCTCTAGAAGATCTCCTGTAGCTTGGTCCCCCTCATAATAATCGGCATGGCCCTCAAAGGTGTTGATGAATTCAATCTCATCATGGCCTCCATACATGTTGCCCATGACATAACTTCCAATCATGCCGACGGAGTATTGTTCGGACTCGGCGGCGAGCAACCACGGGTCGGCGCCGCCGGGGTGGCCCATGTTGAAATTCTTGAGGCCGTCAATCGGAGCGTTTGGTACGCCCGTCATCATCTCCCGAACGCAGGTAGCCGAGAGCGTGAGTGGCCCGGTGGTGATGGAAAGCACCGCACTCTCATCCATTGTTTCAACCAAATTTGGCATCATCGAGGTGTCCCTCATGATGTTCTCACCCACGCCGTCGAGCACCACTAAGAGGTAGCCTTCTGGTCCGGAGGAAAGGCCCTCTGGAAAAGCGACCACCGATGTGGGCTGTTCCGGTTCAAGCAAGACGTACGGAGCTGTGACCGTCAGTGGCACGACCATAAGGAGCAACAACGCCCCAATCCACCGTTTGGGAAGGCGTTCGGTGCCGAGAATCGTGCTCATTGCCCTCAAACCCTTTCCAAACGATGTTTTCCAAACCCGTAGTTTTTCCGGCACCCAAATACTTCTTGCCCGTCGGTTTTAGGGCGAACGAAATTACATATATGGGCTTCGGGTGGGGTTGTTTAGGTGATACGAAATGAATCGAAATCTCACAGCTCTCTCGTTGATGACACTGCTACTTGCTGCTTGCGTCCCTGGATGCCTTTTTGCCTCTGAAGTGGAGTACTCAAAATGTTCAGACGACGACAACTGCTTGAAAATAGCCTTTGAAGTCAAAGAAGAATACCAAAACACAGACGAAAACCCACAGAAACTCGGAGACCGACTCGGTGAATTGATGGGGCAAGAGGTAGAAATCTACCCAGTGGCCAGTGCCGCTGCCACCATTGAAGCCCTACGATTCGGCAACGCCGACATCGGTTTCCTCGATGGAGGGGCCGCTTGGTTGAGTTGGAACGAGTACGGCCTCCAAGTCGCCGCTGCAGAACAGAAAGCGGACGGTCGAGCCTACTACCACGCTGTGGCATGGGTTCACAAGGACTCTGACATGGCCCAAGCAAGCATGAACGGAGACGTTGACCAAGCCCTTACGCTCATGGAAGGAAAAATCTCCTGCCACACCTCGGCGCTCGGCAGTTCCGGCATGTTGCTCCCGATGGGTTACCTCATCAACAACAGCTACATGGACGTCGTCGGCGATGTGAACGAAATCGATTCCCTCCACGACACGGTGACCAACCATTTCTCAGAGGACTCGAGCATCCCCGACAGCGGAACTCCTTACTACCGCTACATCGGTTCACTGCGCTGCCTCGCTGAGCACACCCTCGGTGACGCTACCGATTACATCTCGTTCGCAAAGGACCCCACCGTCCCCGACTACTGTGGCGACGACCCACAGGACTGGTGCTTTGAGGGTGATTTCACCTCCACTGAGGATTTCTACCCCATCGGCGGATACAAGGAAAATGGAGAGATCAACACGCCCTTTGGTAAGGCTCCAAGCCATCCGGTCATGTACAACCCCGATGTCTTTACACCCGCCGAAGTGCAAGCGTTGCAAGACGCGTTTACCACCATGACCGGCAATGACGCTGACCTGAAAATCCTCGACGATGTCCTCAGCACACCCGGCATGACCATCATTGACACGGAATCCCACCTTGGCTCCTACGGCGATGCCATCGGAGACGTGCCCGGCATCACCGCCTACTTCAACGATAAGATTTCCAAGACCAGCTCATCTTCGAGCAACAGTGACACCCCATGGGGCCTCATCGTGCCATCGGTGCTTATCGTTGCAGGAGGAGCAGTGTTCTACTTCACTCGAGTCAAACCATCGACATCAACCGCGCCTGCAACTCCCCCAGAAGCCACCACAGAGACTCCGAACGAGGAGTAATGCGGCATGGTAAGGCCTCGCATCACGACGCTTTTCCTCACCGCTCTCTTCGTTCTCGCTCCGCTTAGCGGGTGCCTCGAAGTGGAGGAAGAAGAACCGGCAGGATTTGAATGGGGCTCACGAAGTCAACCCGAATGTTCCCCTGTGGAGATCAACATCACGTGCAAAGAATACCTCTCAGGTTTCACGACGCCAACAAACTCACTGCACCATCCAACGGAAGATGAAATTTGGATCTCGGACCTTGACGGCCGGATTTTTGCCTGGGATGGCGAAGAAAAGCGGCTTGTTGCCAACATCAGTTCGCTGATTTCAAACTGCCACACCGAGGCCGGACTCCTCGGATTTGCGTTCGCCTCTGACTTTGAGAATGCATCTCAAATTCTCTTCACTTACATTGGGACAGCCAACTGTGAGACAAAAGAAGTCACCAACTTATTCCTGGCCGTCGGGGATATAACCGACGGCGTGGTGACCCCCGATTCCATTCAGGTGCTGCGCGAAATCGAACAACCTTACCGAAATCACAACGGTGGACACCTGCTGGCACTTGGCAACCACACCTACCTCTGGGGTGTTGGAGACGGAGGGGGTTCAAACGACCCCCAGGGCCATGGTCAAAACAGCACCTCGCCCCTCGGGACCATTCAACACTTCCATTATGCCGGCGGGTCCATCGCCCCGGTCCACAACACCACGGGAACCGACCAAGATTACACGCTTCACGAGGGGCTAAGAAATCCATGGAAATTCGATGTAGATGACCAAGGTCGGCTTTGGATTGCCGATGTGGGGCAGAATTGCTTTGAGGAGATCAGCATGGTTCCTGCACTACAACCCACTAATTTTGGATGGTCTGAACGTGAGGGAAACCGGGAATTTACCGACCCGAATGATTGCTCAAAACCACCGAGCACCCCGCCTGAAGGCATGACTGACCCAGTGGTCGTGTACGAGCATCAAGATGGTCGCTGCTCCATCAGCGGAGGGTTATACATGGACTGGGGGCCAGAACCATGGCAAGACGGCTACATGTACGGTGATTTCTGCACTGGGGAGATTTGGCTCACCGCGGATAACGGACAGGGCCAGTGGGAAGGAGAATTGCTCCTGGACACCGATACGTTGCTGGTTGGGTTTGGCCGTGGATTAGAAGATGAATTGTTACTCTTCACGTGGGGCGGCACCATCTTCGAAATTGATGTGTACACATCGTAGACCGAAAGGGCACACGATCGATCGGTGCCGTTCAAACAAGGCAAGCCACGATGGCAGCACGAGCATGGGGCTCCAAGCGTGGCTCGATGTGATGCGGTTCTGCACCCGGTCCAATGATGCCCAAGCCAACGGGTTTGTCATGCTTCAACTGAAGCTCAAGAACGGTCTTGATGACCGCTTGTCCCATCGCCAAACCGTGTTGGGTTTCACCTTTCTCAATGATGCCCAAACAGGCAGCTGCATCGTGATTGTTCAACAATCGGTCAAGGGCAAGCGGGACTTCCATGGAACCGGGAACCCAGACGACCTCCCCGATGGTCATTCCCTGCTTCGTGGCTTCATCGTTGGCGTAGGCCAGCATCTGCTCAACCTCTTGCTTGTGAAACGAGCCGCAGACCAAACCTATTCGCTTGCTCATACATGGCCACCTCCGTTCTCCTGTTTCATCATTCGTTCGACGGTCGCCACAATGGTTTGGGTCATGGCGTCGATTTCGATGTTGACCAATCCCCCATCCGTTGCAGTAGCAAAGGTCGTCAATCGAAGCGTTTCAGGAATCAAGTGGATATTGAACTCGTTTTGTTGCACCTCTCCAATGGTTAACGAAGCGCCGTTCAGTCCGATGTATCCTTTTTCATGAATGTACTTCATCATGCTTTCAGGGGCCGCGATGGTTATGTCGAGGCCTTCTCCAACTTCGGTGGACGTCTTGATTTCACCCAACCCCATGATGTGCCCGGAGAGCAAATGACCTCCCAACTCATCACCCATTTTCAGCGAGCGTTCAACGTTGACAGCATCGCCTACGTTGAGATGGGAAAGGTTGGTACGGTTCAACGTCTCTTCAATGACATCAAAGGCCACGCATTGGCCGTTGATTTCAGTGGCGGTTAGGCACACGCCGTTGATGGCCACGCTGGCTCCACGCTGCAATCCAGAGGTGTCTGGCACGTCGATTTGGAAGGTCCAAACGGCGTCATCATTTTCTATAGATTGGATGCTACCCTTTCCTTGAACGATTCCAGTAAACACGTTCAAGCCTCCTTCTTTTCAGCACGTTCCAAGATACGTGCGATGATTTTTCTCGTTCCGTCGAGGTCGTCGCTCAAACCCTCAACACGCACAACTTCAATGCCTCCATAGCCTCGCTCCCGAAGGGCGTTGCGGATGTTGTCTTCAGCGTGCTCTTGGTCGTAGCCAAGGGCGATGACATCGGGTTGGATTTCGGGGAGAATGTCAAAAATAGGGACGTTCGGAGGATTGCCGACCACCACAGCGTCGACCGGTTTGAGACCTGAGACCATTCGTTGACGAAGGTCCTGATTGGTCACCGGCTCATGCTTTCGCTTTCGTACGGTATCGTCGTGCGCAACGACGACCGTGAGATGGTCTCCAAGCGATTTTGCTTGTTCCAAGTAATGCAGATGCCCAGCATGAAGCAAATCGAACACACCGACTGCAAGAATGCGCTTCATGGGACCACCGTACATGGGTTAGGCTGTTGCTTCATGAGGATGACGGTGGAACTCAAAGCCCCAAAGCGGCCACCACGTCTGCCCCCTCAAG
>Ga0208277_1000381_pt1 | contig 26570 bp, 38 predicted proteins | sample ETNtaG_5_FD_185782 | JGI IMG/M metagenome (GOLD analysis project Ga0208277, IMG submission 185782) | Marine microbial and viral communities from oxygen minimum zone, Eastern Pacific Ocean - ETNP201406SV205 (SPAdes) (version 2) | ecosystem: Environmental > Aquatic > Marine > Oceanic ...
TAGAGAGTATTACACTGATGCCCTTCGGGGCAAATGACGTAAGCCGAAAATTAAGCAAACTTGTTTGCAACGGTTTGGACTTTGCTGCGCAAAGACGCTGCACTTCCAAACTTGCTGCACTCGTTCACTTAACGGCTCATCCTACGGACAAGTATAACAGAGTCACGACTCTGTTACATTACCCTAACATCCCTACCACCTTGCGGCTCCGCTACGGTGCTTAACAGCGGGATTGTAACGGGCACACAAAAAGTAGATGTCTGCGAGCGCATACATCCACGTTTTACTAATCCTACGGACAAGATTCAACTCTTGCGAGTTGAAGTGAGCCTATTTACCGCATTTTCTCGCTGGAAATTTATAGCTACGCTATAAACGCTAACGCTATTTCCCAAGGCGAAAATGCTTCGGCTCCTCGGAACTCTGCGGCTTCTAAGTCGCAACTGATGGCCTTGAGCCACGGTCGAATCCAGAAACAAGTCTTCTGGATTCTGCCCTGCAAGTCAATCTAAGTGTGCGCGCCTTTGGCGCTAGATTGACTTCGCGGCTTGGCTCAACCGGTTCATCACCAAGTTCCTCGGAAGACTAGTAACTCTCACTAGATGGAAGAAATCGAAACATCCGAAGTCCCAGAGACACCAATAGCAGAAGACAAGCCCGCATGGGTTAAGGCTGCAGAGGCTGTTGAAGGACTCGAATACACAACACCCGTGGAAGCAATTTTAGGTGTAGAACCTACAACCACGAAAAGAAAGAAAGTTACTGATGAGGAATTTATCAGTGCTTGGCAAACGGGGGCGAATGTAAAGGAAGTTGCAGAGAAGCTATCTATGAAAGCTGACTCTGTAAGGGCTAGGAAAGCCAAGTTAGTTAGGACATTTGCGAAAGCAGGTGTACCACTTAACTTGAAAGTACATCCTAGATCACCTGGAGGAGGTCGTGTGGCATTAGCCAACGATCCCGAACAACTTGCTAAATTGTCGGCTTTGGCTGACCAACTTAAGCCTGCCGAAAAACAAGAACTTGACGAATCAGAAAATTGATTTGCTGGTTCTATTAGAGAGAACTTAACACTGAAGCATGCACGCTAATGACGTTAGACAGAAAGGAACAGATACACGACTAGACCAGGAGCCTAGAGCGGAACTTCCCAAATCTGCACTTTACACAGATGGACACACCATCTGACAACCTGCGGACTGATACCTTAGGTTGAAAGTTCACATTGGGAAACCCACTCTGGTAGACGGCGAAACTAATTCGCCAGAAAAGCCTGGTTAGGGTTTCTGGAAGCTATACGCTTCCAACACCCAAAAGCAATAAATTTGCACAAAAATAGATTACACCTAGGTACTCTCCATATTCAGGGTATAATGACCTTGTACAGGGCTAAAGCCCAGCGTACGATACCTCCGTGCCTATTTCAACCGCCATACGGCAAAGGTTGAAATGAACGGCATACTGGCAGTCATTACACATTCCAGAATATGGAAGTACCACCGCGTAATATATATTTGAGAAGGCACTCGCTGATAATCAACGAGTAAAGATAGGCAGCATTAAATTGCCTATAGAACAGAGACATTTGAGATGTCTCTTCAACGAATCAGACGATTCTGTAGACCTCGAACTTCTTGCAAGGCAAGAAGAGGTCGGGGACTTGAAACTTAAACACATAGAACTCTCACTAGATAGGAAGGACTCGGCACGCAGGAACCGTCGCAATCGGGAACTGTAATTACCAGTTTGGGGCCTATCAGACAGTCGGGAAAGACCGGCACTAGATGAGACGAAATATTATGTTATGGGTTGTAAAAAAACCCCTCGGTAGGTCCGACCAGCGGCTAGTAATAGCAGTGGATCCTATATAGCAAAGCACTTGAAGAACCGGCAAAAATCGGAATAATAAATCTTCCTAGGCCCGGAAACAGAGACTGGTCTACAGGGCGAGAACTGTGTAATAAATCAAACTCATCTGACGTTCGGGAAAGACCGATACTAGGAGATTTATACGACCGAGATTAATTTCAATGACGTACCCACAGAAGCGTCTGGCTATCGCAGTAGTAAAACTGCATACGCTAGACAGCATGGGCGATGACGCCCTTAGGCTTCTGTGTGCAAAGAAGGCCATACCAGGAGTATGCTTCCTCGCGAAACGTTCAGTCTTTGTCTGGAATATTGGGCGCAGACCGCATAAAGCGGAGCACTCAGAGAGCAATCTCGATAATTTATTGACAGCCTTCATCATGTACTTAAATATTAGAGTTCGACCTACGGTCGCACTATTAGATTTAAGTATTAGGCTGTACAACAGCGACAAGCTAACGCATGATGATAATAGTCAATAAATTTCATAGATTCTCTCTTTCTAACATAGAAGAGTGATAAAGACAAGATGCCTTGCCTTTACGCCCATATTCCAGAACAAAAGTCTGAACAATATAGATTCTCCACTAGATGAGTTCGGAAGATAACCCCATGCGGGCCTTCCCATTAAGTAAGAACAATGACGTCAAGATTTTGGGTATGGTGATAAGCCACACTCATCAGATGAGAAAATGGAAAACTCAAGAAACCCGATGCATCTCCCGTTCTCCAAGAGACCGGTCGAGATGCAAAATTGAAGTCGAGGCAGGGACATATCTTTGTGAACACCACAATTATGACCTTGCAGCGATGGCAAATGACCCACAGACATGTATAGATATCATGGCTGAGAGGTTTCCCAAGCGACATCATCCCGCATGCGACCGAAAGGGAGAGAATGACTGTGATTGTCACAGCTATTCCTACGGCGCGAGCGCTATGATAACTCTAAAGGCTGCTTTTGAACAAAGCAAACTACAGAGCAAACTATACAAGAAGCATCTAAGGTTAACGATGGCCGATAAGGTTCGTCGTATTAGGAAATACTATAGGTCTCTCTCCGAAGATGACCTATACCTACCTCCTAACTCTAACTTCAGACAGTATAGGTTCTTTGTTTGGGAACCAAATACTCAGAGAATGATCGTCAAGGTGTTAAAGGACACCGTAAGAACGAAAGCTATTCTGCTGAGTCATTTGCAAAGATTGGCACCAATACACGTCTATTACACAACAGGAACGTGGCTGAATCCGCAAGGAATTGGCCCTGACCCTGAATCGCGTAAAGGCATTGCCAAAATGAAGAAGAAGGGTTGGTGCTCGCCGAGTAAGAAAGTTACTCTGAAGAGATACCACAATACCCTATTGAAACGTGACCTATATTTCGATGTAGATTACGACAACAAAGATTACCATCAAGGAATACAAATGGCTGTTGAACTATGGGACAGTTTAGATGAACTCGATTTATTGGGTGATTCAGAAGTCCAATTAGTTTTCAGTGGAGGCAAAGGCTTCCACTTGATAGCCAATGGCTATTATGACCAAGCAGACAGTTGGTTCTATCAAGGAACACAAATTCCGTTAAGAGAGTATGTAAATACTCCAGATAAAAACGAGCGCATAGAAACTCACTACAAAATTTTAGTGGGCCACCTAAGGAAAGAACAACCAAGTCTTTTACTAGACTGGATGGTTACTTGGGATAATCGAAGAATCATTCGATTGCCCGGAACTGTCCACGGTAAAACTCTCCGTGTGTGCAAAGAAATAACCCTCAACGACAAAAGTGTCATGAGGGATTCCGACGGACGGGTAGTTGGGTATAACCCAGACCCGTGCATACCTTGAGGTATATTAGATGACAAATACGATTGACATATATGTTGATGGCTCTGCTATCAACAACGAAAATCCGAATGTTCCAACGCTTGGCGGTGTTGGGGTATTCATTGACCTTAGCAAGTCCCCAGAGGACGAGAATGCAAAGGGGTCGTATGGTATATTTGTAGGTCATATCAAAGACCATAAACTGGAAGACGACGGTGACTACACCGGAGACGAAATAAAACTCCAGACTTTGGACTTGGGTAAGACCACTAACAATACGACAGAACTGGCTGCGATTTACGTCGCGCTAGTTTCTTTGGAACAAATGTTCCATCCTTCGGGTCGAGAATTTATGATTTACGGCGATTCAGAATACGCTGGCAATTTGATTTTCGGGTCTTGGAATCCAAAAGAGAATAAACAATTGGTAACCATAATCAAGGAGAAAGCAAAATCTCTACAGAATGTTGGTTACAAAATAAGATGGGAACATGTGAGAGCTCACGCAGATGACGATAGAAACAATTATGTTGACTATCTTGCTAAATGCGGGGCTTATAACACGTCTCCTGAAATTATTGTAGATTTCTCTACTTGGGTCAAAGCCCCGATTGATGTTTAGGAACAAACATAATTCGTCTCTATTGAGACTATTAGATGGACAAAATGGACAGAAATGACATATTACAAGGCTTAGGAGCAGATGAAATAAAACTGCTTTTCAAATTAAAAAAGCCGGCCACAAAGGCCATGGATGCAGCAGTAGAAAAATGGTTAGAAGCTCAAGAGATTCTAAACAACCTATACAAAGAACAAAATGACCCAACAGAGAAGAAAGTCTTAGACCTTCTGATTGCGTACGGGCTCTCTCAGAGAGATGAAGACTTGCGCAAAAGCAAGCTTTGTATTATGAGAACAGATCTTATACTGCACCCAATATCCGACTCGCCCTCCGAAGTATCGGTGGACGAGGGGGAGACAACGGAGGAAACTGCAGAAGAACAAGGTGAATCTTCCCTAGACATGTGGAAGAGACAACAAAAAGAACTATTCGATGAAGAACAACTAAACAGTTGCGAATGGATGCCAGCAGATACTTTGGAAGTAGCAGAAATGATATGCCTGTGCGAGAATTACTTTAGAAAGGAATTCTCAAGGCACAGACATGGAGGTGGAAACCTAGAATCCCTAAGATTACCGATGAAAGATTATATCGCGTATATCAAGGAGAATTCGTTACATCAGGATAACTATCCTGACAAATGGGTCCGCTCGCTAATGAAACAACTAGTATTTGAAGGCTGGATATTTGGAAGAGACTCCAAAATAGATGGTTGGTCGATGAAGCCCTTTTCTAGGGGTTGCATTGGCTTCCCACCGAAGTTGGACGAACACCCCGCAGTAATGCAATCTGGGTCTATTGACCTGATGCAATACTGCAATAAAACGGAGCAGTAATCCTCCATTAGATGGAAACAAGAATACCAATTGGTAGAAAATATTCTACGTTGGTTGGCATAATTGAAAGGGCTTTCAAAGAAAGCAACAAAGAAATTCTAAGTGCACGAGAAGTAACTGAATGGATAAAAAACAACTATCCAAAGAGTGCTCTCCCACAGCAAAGAGTTTCTGCGCTTCTTAGCAGAAGGCCACAATTTGTATACCACACCAGTGCGAGACGTAAGAATACAAACGTCCGCGACCATTGGTACTCTTTAGGACCCACAGACGAGCAAGTGTTCGTCGAGATGAATTGGGTTGAAGACCCACCAATAGATAAGATGAGTAATTTTACCAAAATAACAATGACTGAATGCCCATATGAAATATGTGATCTCCTCGGCGCAAGCCAAGGACATGACAACCATATACATACTGGAAGCTTCAGATGCATAACATGCCAAAATGCTATTGACAGAGTGAAAAGCACTCTGGATAAGCTAATTGGATAACAAAATAGTAATCATTATTAACCTAGGATATCTGGGTTAGATTACTGATTAGGAGAGCTAAAAATGAGCACGACACAAAAAACACTGGACGACTTTCTACAGAGAGTCGCAGAAGAAGACGAGACGCATCGTACCTCCGATGTTGAGTTTGTAGACCGAGTTTCGCTAAAAGCGGAATTCGGAACAATGTATGAGAATTACATTGTCGAAGGCTACACCTCAGACATCAAGAGCGAATACGGTGGGACAAATACAGCAATAAGGCTAACTTCCCCAGAGGGTGAGAAACTCACTCTATGGGTCGGAAGTTATGAACAAGACCACTTTCACAGGATGGTCGCACGATGGGAGAAGCAGGGACATTCCCTACCTGTCGAGATTACCTTTGCTAGGACCAAGGTCCCGTCTAAGGATGGCAACAGAGAGTACAACCGGTTGAACATTGAAACTGTTGCAACTGGTGAAGAAGTAACTCTCAAGTTGCAATCACTTTGAGGCTAACGCCTCTTATTAGATGAGTTGCAAAATATGCAAAACAAAATTTAACAACGACGACGTGGCACAGCAAGCGGTTATTTCCGCATTCGACGATTTGTCGATGATTTGCAGAGCCTGTAGGATGACTGAAGAGTACATTCGCACAGACAGCAACGAGCGAACCCGTCATGAAGCACACTTTGCTTACACAGTAAAGAACTTCAACTTATGGCGTACCATGGTTCTATTGAATCGTGGATACGGCGAGGAATGTCTAGAAGTACTAGTACATTAATCGCCGCCCGCCTATTAGATGAAATGGAAAAAACATAAATCAGACAAACGCAAGGCTGAGAAAGCCAAGCTACCTGATGATTATTATCATCACCCACCAGAAGAATGTGAGTCTCTAAAATTGGAGACAAGTTCCCACGAATTGATAACCTCAATTATGGCTGGGACACATAGACTCGTTCAACCCGAAGAATCGCTTACCCGAAAGGAATATGCTGCAAAATCAAAGCAGATGAGGCAATTCATAATAGGGCAAGCGAGGTATCACAGACGAATCAAAGCTAATATCGCGGCTAACCCATTGTATGTAAACCCTGCAATGAACAATGCCGTAATATCTACTTGTATGCAAATTCTTGGTGAGGCTGATGCGAAACTGCTATCCGATATGGAAGGAAAAACTCCAGGACTTGTTGCAAAACGTATCCTGGGATATTCTCCTGAAGATATTCGGACCAACGCAGATAATGCGCAATCTCATAGAGAACTATATGGGTCTCCTTACCGAGAACTCATGCGAGTATTCTATGAAGTTCAGACAATGGCCAAAGCAATTTTAACTGCAATGGAATGTTGTCTTGATTCAACCAAAGAAGTACCACCACAAAGTCGTGATTGGTACAATTCACTTTCTATGTGCCGGATTACGCAAGTAAGCCGGGAACATAGAGAACTCATTGAGATGGCGTCCCGTAAGAAGCTTCCTGCCAACGATGCAGGACACTATTCGGGCGCGGTCGAGACAGAACCCTGTCTCAGACATCACTTTGAAAGTGAACGGTGCCGAAGGACCGGGAAACTCGACAAGCAGTTTCTTGACAACTTGGCAGCCTACAAAACCTATGACATAAACACACTACGAATGTGTTTAGTTATAATTGGTAGAATAAAACAATCTAGAGAAGCAATAAAACATGACCCCGAAAATTGGGAGCGTGAAAAACAAAACACAATCGATGTATTAAGCATTGATGAAGAGAACGCAAAACTAAAGACGAAAATAGATCACGATATCAATACACTGAGAGCCAAGCTAAACAAGGTTGGCAAATTAAGCCCTGGAGATCCACATAATAAAAGATTAACAGAGCTAGAAGAAAAAGTGAACTCAATTGTCCCTACACCAGATCAAGTCGCCCATTGGATGGAAGACTTGCTCGAATGGGATGACAGAGTAATTATGAATATAATTACCGATATTCGATCAGCTTCAATGCCAATTAGCGATGGTAGGGGAAGGATTCCTCTACCTCCTCATATTGTCACACAAGGTATGAGCGTGTGTGCTATCTTTAACGCATATTTAGAACAGGGCTATGATGGCCCCATTCTACATTACAAGGCATTCAAGCCCCTTAGAAACCAACCCAACTACAAACGACTCCAAATGAGTCGACCCAACGACTTTCGTGAATATTGTCACGCTTCGCTGGATGAAGATGGTGTTTGGCGAGGGAACGTAGCTTGATGCTCTTATTAGATGAGAAATAGAACCTACGGAAGAGTAATTTGTGCTTATTGCACGAACGAAGACGGTAGTGACTATTGGTTTACCAGACTAGTTCCTAATCAGAAATACTGTAACGATATGCATCGCCAGTTACATGAAGACGAACTAGCAGGTGGGCCAATCCTACCAATTTCGAGAAATTTTAAGCGAATGAGTGATTACTCTGATTTCAGAGACTTAAGTATCACTGTCGCTGAATCCGATGAAGAAAAAGAATTCAAAAGAGTACAAAAGGCCAACAAGAGAGAGGCCGATAGGAATACACATTCAATAAAGACTGTGAACCCCTCTGTACTATACAATTTCTCTGGGGAAGTACATCGTGAATTTCACAATGCCCAAGAGAGACGCATACTGATTATGCAGGCGCAACATAGGAAGAAAAGCATATACAATGCTCTACTAGACCTATTAGCCTCGTAATCTATTATATGGAGAATATTATGCAATGCAAATGCGGATATCACGGACCGACGAAAGAAGGTAAGTGCCCGATTTGCAAGACACCCAACTTTATCCCAAGATGTTTGGGATGTGGGGATTAATAGTCCCCAATTAGATGTTTTATACAGACAATGATAAAATGAAGAGAACAATATACATCAGCCAGCTTAGTCCAGAAGAACTGGAGGAGCTAGAAAGTCAACTGAAAGGTGTCAGAGTGACACCACACTGCAGGGGAAGACCTGTTGGATGTAGGTGTGCAACGACAAGAAACAATGTTAGTAAAGGCCGACCTCACTGGGTTGGTTCTAGAGATAACCTTGTTAGGGAAGACTTCTATGTTATCAAGTTCAACAAGGACTTGACAATTAGGCGTGCTACAATATGTGGCAAATGTAATGATTTGGATCTCGAAGAAGAATCGCTTGAGCAAAAGACCAGGCGAAAGGAAAGGGAGGAATTACAAAAACAACTCGGAGAGGAAGTAGAAAAACTAGCACCATTACTAATTTTGCTAGGAGACAAACTTCAGAAACTTCGAACAGTAATGACCCTTCATGGGAGCGAGGCTCGTGCAGAGCTTATCGATGCCTTCTTCAAAGAAATGGAGGGACAAGACTACATTGAGGTAATTAAGATAATTCAAGAAGAGGATTGGATCAGTACGGTTGTCAAGCGACCAAATGAAACTGATGCAAGCCACAAGAATAGAATCAAGAATGAAGCTCAACAGATGGTAGGTACAGTGCTCAAAAGCATTGAACTGTCACGCAAGCTAGAATACTTGAACGATGATGACGCCGAAATGGCTTCCGTTACCGCAATGCAGCACAGATGGTTAGTCGACAATAATATGGCCGACAACCCCCATCTCTGGTTACCCTCAACGACCGAAGGAGCAGTTTACGTGTTCCTACGACAGCACGGCTTTGAATTCAAAGCTCCGTGGATGGATGCTATGAGATCCGCCGCAATTGAAGAAGGATTAATTGATCCCGACAACGACTGAGCTAACTTTGTTAGTCTCGGTCTATTAGATGGAAGAAGAAATTAAATGCAAAGAATGTGACGGAGAGTTCGTCAAAGAGCATTTCAACCAAGAATTCTGTAAGAAAGAGTGTTTCGATACGAATAGGCGAACATATATGAGAAATTATATGGCCAGACGTAGAGAGACACTTTATTTTTTGCTCGAAGATTCTGTGGAAATGCCAGACGATCAAATCAAGGTTGCCTATTATAGGACCCCTGGGTTACACGACTTTATACATACCATTGCGAAAGATGAACGAGTAATTGCGTTGTCAGTAAATGGCAACGAAACTGGTGTTATCGTCGCATACTCTGCCTCTGAGGAAGAATGAGGCTATTATATGAGAGAAGAAGGTCTCAAAACCGACGCAAACGTGATACGTTTCGTATGTGCAAATTGCTCCGAAGATCTAAACATTGCTAGTTTAGGTGTAGGCAAAACATGGCTAATACGAATTAATAAATGCGATTGCGAAGAAGAATAACTTCTATTAGATGAGTAAATACTACGAACCTGCCTTTGGAAGAAGGCGGAAGTCAAAAATAAAACTCTACGGCTATGCTAGGCGGGTTATAGATGAATACGGCGGATGCTCTATAGGAGTGCTCTTCGATTACATCAAATCAGATAACCCAAAGAACCAGCATTGGCTTCCCTTAAGATCGACGATTGGTACATGGCTCAGGAGTAATCCTGACTTCTACCAAACATCGAAGGGCGAATGGAGATACCATACCAAATAGGTATATTAGATGTTAGACTTAACAGAACTACCCAATGAAATATCAGCAACTGCCACATTGGCAATGATTGGCGAAAATCCTAGACTACGAGATATTCTCGTGGCGCTTATGGACCACATCCACGAACAAGAGGATGCTAGGGGCCTGAAAAAGCAATATGATCACATGATCAAGGTTTTCAAGGACTCGCCCCCACCATCTTACGATGGCGAAGAAGTCGACTCGGTGTCGACGGCAAAGTGCCTCATAGGGATGGGATTAATAATCAACATTAATAATGAATACGCGGAATACGTTCAGCAGTCCCTACATGCCATTGTAAGTGGCACTAAGGAGATGGTTGATAATATGACCGGATTCACTGAAGAAAATATATGAGGTTAAAATCCTCAATTAGATGAGTACATCAAAGAAACCTGAGACTCGGTTCAAGTATATCTGCCATAAAGTTCCTTACGAATCAAAGAAGGAAGCAAGAAAGGCAGCTAAGGCTTGTTCGGGTAAAAATGGTGTGAGATACAAACCACACAGCTGTAATTTATGCTCTAAATGGCATATTTACTCTGCTAATTTGAAACAAATCAAACACAACCAACAACACTCCAGAGGAGGTAGGCGGCGAGGATCTGCTGCCAGAAAGAAAGCCAACCGGAGGAGATGAGGGCGCAAGCCCTCTATTAGATGGAAGAAATCACATATACTCCCGCAGAATTGGGGGAAGAACTATGGGGACATATGCCCCAATTTGAAAAACAAACCAACATTGCTTGGTTAAAAGAAGTCTTTAGAGTCTTAGAACATGAAGGGGTTTGGGTCTGGCCTGAAACACTTAGGGTGTTTCAAAAGGTGGATCCAGAACACTTCATAGAAGTTCACGAAGACTGAGACTATTAGATAACAATGGGATACGAAATAACAGTAACGAAAACAGAGTTCAAAAGATGGTTTAACATATGGAATTGGCACCGATGCCTAGTAATCACCTTTTTGGGTCTAGGGCTTATCGATGATGAGGAGACAGAACACCATCTAATGATGGTCAATAACCTCCAACACAGCGAACAGTCCGATCTTGACCCTGGAAGCGAAGATCTAGCTGCTGCTCTGCAGCGGTTTGACGATGAGACTAGGTACCAAATTCACCATGCCCCGACTAGTGAGGATGACGTAAAAATCATCCAGACTGAATACGATTTTGACGACGAAGGTCGCATTATCGGAGGGAGAGGCATGATGCCAGTTTCTGCTGCAGGAATAGTGGACGAACAGTTCGAAAAAGCACTGTTCTCCATGCTAAAAATGCAAACAAAAACTAACCATCTCCTGATAGACCATCGGGAGGAATTGAACCTCGACATTGAAACGTGCCACCAACTACATTCTATGAACGGCGAAGAATTTTCTTCCGACATAGAGATGGTGTTGGCTGTAGGCGCGATGATAGGGCTACAACGCTGTATGAGTGATTGTAGTTTAGACGTCTGGGCTGCTCTTGAAGAAATTACCAATGGAAAGGTAAATGAAGACGACGGACACCCAGGTGGCCTTACACTAAAGGCCCGAATCAATGACGCTGTAAAGCACGAACCATCGTTCGAATTAGACGAACTGTGGGCAGAAATGGGAGCCATTGGCTCTTTCTGTGGTGTGATGGCCGAAGCAGGCTTACACAACAGCACTATCAAAATAACCTAGTCACATGATGGCTAATTAGATGAAAAGAATGAACAACTTTGACCCAAAACACCCCTTTACGACAGACGTGAAGATAAGCGAACCCGAATTTCTCAGGTGGCCTATCGGATGTCGTGGGGTGATTGACACAGGAGCAGCCAGAACCTCAATTGACGCAGGTTTGGCTCAGACACTGAATCTTGAACACGCTGGGCGTGTTCGGGTAAGAAGTGCAAATGGAGTACAGAAGAGGAAGTTAGTTTGGCTAAGAATAGAAGTCTTCGATGAGATTATCATCCTAAAGGCTTCTGTCACAGACAGATCTAAACTATCCTGCCCTATCCTAATAGGTAGGGATATACTACATAATGCATATACAGAGGAAGAGTAATGGATAAGTACGAAGGAGCAAGAATAGTGGTAATAGACCATCCAGAATATATCTATACTGTAGATATGGGTGCACTATACCCTACTGCTATACTAAATACTAATCTATTACCAAATACCGAGGAAGAATAATGATAGAACAACTAATCTTTTGGTTAGGGTTCTGGATAGTGTTCTTCTGGGTGTTTGATTAATCTCTATTAGATGAATGATGAAGAATTATTCGAGAAAATAATGAACAAGGAACTCACTATATGTGAGACTTGTGATAACATATTCGACTACGTTCCACAGAGAATATACTGTGATGAATGTAGACTAGCGAAAGCCCGCAAGTACCGCGAAGAAAATCGTGAGAAGATTAATGCAAGAAACCGCAAGCACCGCGAAGAGAATCGTGAGAAGATTGCTGCGAGAAAACGCAAGTATTACGAAGAAAATCGTGAGAAGGTACTAGTGTTAGGTCGCAAGTACCGCGAAAAGAATCGTGATAAGATACTAGCGAAACAACGCAAGCACTACGAGGAGAATCGTGATAAGATACTAGCGAAACAACGCGAGTATCGCGAAGAGAATCGCGAGAAGATAAATGCACAACAACGCGCACGATATCGCAAAGAGAATCGTGAGGAGAGAAATGCGAAAGGACGCAAGTATTTCCAAGATAATCGCGAGAAGGTAAATGCACAACAACGCGCACGATATCACGAAAACAAGGAAAAGAATAGTGAGAAGATAAATGCGAGACACCGCAGGTACCGCGAAAAGAATCGCGAGAAGATAAATGCACGACAACGCGCACGATATCGCAAAGAGAATCGTGAGGAGAGAAATGCGAGAGACCGCAAAAGATATCACGCAAAGAAAAAACAAGAGGAAGAATAATCCTCTATTAGATGGAAAAAGAAAACATCGAGTGCTCTATCTGCCTAAAGCCAATAGAACCACACCCAAAAGACACCAGACAAGTAAAATGGAAAGAAGCCAACTATCGTGGTTGGATCTACGGGAATAACCCCGAACCTGTTACCACTGGTCGCTGTTGCGACACATGTGACTGTCTGATTGTTCTCCCAGCAAGAATGGGAATGATGGGTGCGACGGCTATTCAATTTGGACAGATGCTATTGATGAGTCGGATTGATCCTCCGGACTTTGAAGCACTCAAGAAATTAAACGAACAGGAGGAGTAACCTCCTATTAGATGAAATAATAAACCGACCTGCACAGGGTCGTGATAATGAGTGAAGAACATAAGTACAAGAAATGTCCCTACTGCTTTAGAAATTCGGTAGAGATAATAATTCTCAACTTAGACAGACTCACTGGAATGGCCCGTTGTCGTGATTGCCTCAAAAGGATGAGGCTACATGATTACGATATGGCCATGGAAGCAATGCGGATCCGTAAGGGAGGACGCATTTAACGATACATACAGGGGAAAAGTCTAAAAAACCGGGCTAACCCTGTATAATAGATGAGTGACTTACACGATGAAATATCAGTGTGGCGTAGACACCTTGCAGGTGAACGCCCCAAAACTATTCGTTCCCCAATTGAAACTACTATGCCATACCTTGGCGAGTTTGTTGGAGAATGAACTATTAGATAGGTCTGCAGGAAAAGCATTATTGCAATGCTAACCCTGCGAATCTATATTAGATGACTGGAGAAGAGATAAGAACGCAGATTGAGAAACTCTGCAACGACGATGAGTGGGTTAAAACATTCATGTCGAAGATAAAGAAGAAACGGAGCGGCTGTTGGGAATGGCAGGGCGGATTAGACCCTGGCGGATATGGAAGATTCCATGTCAAGAAACACCACGAGACAGGCACCGGTAGAAACTTCTTTGCACACAGAATGACGTATATGATCCACAGAGGATACATAACGCCAGACGAACTCATATTGCATCAGTGCCACAATAGGCTCTGTTGCAACCCGAACCATCACAAGTTAGGCGACCATCAAGATAACATGGATGATTTGCATGATTCCAGAAGAATCGCTGGGGAGAACAATCCCAGAAGCAAACTAACTGAAGATGATGTATGGGATATTTTGAATCTCTACTACGTTGGAGATGAAACTGAACAAGGACCCTACAGTATGGAAGACATAGTGAGGGAGTTCAGTGACTTAGATATCAAACGAGGCACGGTTTCAGACATAGTATATGGAAGAACCTGGCCGGATATTTATAACGAATATTTTGAAGATTAGATGAGTGAAATCACAAAAGAAAAGATGGACGAAGCACTAAGCACAATTGGAGAGACGACGACCCTGATAAACACCCCAGAAACAGAAATACAGTTTGGGATTGAGGGAACGTTCAATATGTATTCAATTGGCATGAAGGACAACTACGATCTACCAGATTTGGAGATGCGTGGTATTCCTGGAATGCTAATCAATGCTGCCGCACAGACCATTAACGAAATAAATGCCTACCGGCTAATTTCTGATAAACCAGTTTTGGCTGGTCAGAATGTTAGCTGGGAACATGGCGGAATAAGGGTCGTACAAGGAGACGACTGGGACGGAGCACACCCACACGAGGCAGAAGATATGCTTCGCTTGACTAGTGCCGTCACCACAATCAGCCACGAAGGCTGCGAATGTTGTCAACTTGACGACGCCGGGGTTACTAGCTAATCCCCATTAGATGAGTAACGAACTTATTGCATTAGGAGTAATTATCGGATTGACCTTCCTATGGTCACTGGACCGATACAGGAACTCCTTAAAAAACACCGAGGAAGAATAGTATTTTCTCCTCAATTAGATGGCAAGAACAGCAAGACTGCGAATGAAGGTCAAGGCGTTCCTGAAGAGGAACCCAAATAGTAACACTAGACAAGTGTACGACCACATTAACTCCACTTTGCGACAGGGAACCACCATGAACCAGTTAACTAACGTCCTAGCGAAAGACCCGGACATTAAGCGAACAGGAAGTGAAAGGGTGGGTTCTACTATTGCCGGCGGCTCGTATGCCGTCGGACGGTGGAGACTACAGGAGGACTAACCCTCCAATTAGATGAGAAAGGAAAAAGAACTCAAGGAACATAAACAAATGAATACCAAGAAGATTGATCGACTATCTTTGCATAACGCTGCAGTGGCTATAAAAGCCCATGCGCTGGTGCTTAAGAAGTCAGATAAATTGATTTCGAAATTAGTAAACGAAGTAGAAACCCTACAATACAGGGAAGAAGCTTATGCTAATGTATTCAACGACTACGAAGAAGAGTGTCGAAGACTCTCTAGAGTCGCAAACAAATTGGAAGCCAAAATTGCCGAGCTGAATAGCCAGGTACTAGAGCTCCAAAATAAAGCCAATAAGCGATCTGAAAGTATGCAAGACTATATGTCTCGCAAGAAGGAAAATATGGAGAAGTTTACACACTCTATATACGGCTGGGAAGTAAACGAGAAGCAAGAACTAGTACCCAATTGGGAACAGCAAGAGATAATATCCTCTATGCGAGATATGCTAGCGAATGATACTTCTGCTTCCAAGGTAGCCAAGATACTTAACGAGATCGGGATATCTGGTTCTAGGGGTGGAACATGGACCTCTTCCTCTGTCTTAAGGACAGTAAGAGGTAAGTTTCACAAGAACCTAGACAAATTTACGCCTCCTGAGTGAGGCATATTAGATGAAAGCAAAAGACTGGTATAATAAAATAACAAACCTGTCACGCGAAGATGTCGCATTTGAGGTTAACCGGCCAGTTACAGATCATATGATCGCCTGCTGTCACCGGTTCCAGTATATATGGGAAAATGACCCGACATGCGCAATTATGTTTGAACAGCTACCTGGAGATACTCCTTCTGAACAAAGGGAAGCTGCAGCGATAGGTCAAATAGCCTACGATATAATAACCAGTGGCAGAGAGATACTCCTTCAACAAGACATAGGTTACAGATTATCAGTCAATGATCCTCTATTACCTATGGCTTATGATATGTTGGAGGATATGTTTTTACCAAACGCCTCCAAGTGAGGCTATTAGAATGAGTAAGAAAATAATACCTAAAGACGAATATGGAAGACCTACCCTTTGCTATTTTGGAAACACACCCAAAGGAAGGATAGACTATGATAGTAATGACCCAGATGACAAGGGATACATTAGAGTAACTGATGGTTACGACTTAGACCCTAGAGTATCTAGGGAAAAGGTACTGCGATATTTGCAAGGAATGATACAATTTGACAGTATGGTTCGTCCAGATGAGAAAATATGTGAGTTCGAATGGATGGAATTGTGTAGGGATGCCTACGACGAGTTCCAACCTAAACCTTGGAATTCCCGATAACTCAGATGGAAGACACGCCTCCGAGAGAGGCTATTAGATGGATGATTACACATTTGCCAAAAACAACAGGAAATACAATGTTATTACTGATGAGGATAAGAATCGAATAAGAATGATATACAACATCATTCACGGCGACGACTTTGATGACGAAAAGCCGTATAGGATTTTATCTCTATTCAAAACTGCCTCCGAGTGAGGCCATTAGATGAGTAATAAAAACAAAAGAATTAACTTAACTAAGTTTGAAGGGATGGCCATAGGTAATCCCGACCTGATTGCTGAGTTGAAGAAATGTTATGAAGAGATTGATAATCTCGTAAAAGAAAAGAACCGACTAATAGACATCGCTGTAAGATGCGGTGCTTGGGAAACAGTCACTGACTTTGACGACATCGACGAAAAGTATGGTGCCTGCAATTTATGTGGCAGTATACCAAGTGGATGTTGCGAAGACGCCTCCGAGTGAGGCTATTAGATGAGCAATAAATGCCCACACTACGATGATGAGTATGATTATGATACCTTATTTGATCCTGAATTTTTGCACCACCCTGCCCATGATTGGGTTGTGGAGATGCTAGATGATGCTCCGAAGGAGTACATCCAAGAGAGAAAGGAGGGTTGGAAAAGAGTGCTCCAGATAGAAAGGAGGAGAAGATGTACCAAATGTGGTGCAACTTATCAAGTGAGCGTTGCTGTAAACAAGAAAACAGGAATGACACAGTTCTCCCCTCTCTGCAAAAGAAAACTAATCAAAGCCTTCGAGTGAGGCTATTAGATGGATAACGAAAGAATTGACTTAACTCAATATGACGAGAGAATAGCTATGGCCAATGACCCATACACCTCCCTTAATTCCCCTGATGAAGACGGGGAAGACATTGAGGTTCTTGTCGCTGAGTTGAAGAGATGTTATGAAGAAATTGATGCTTTGAACTCATCCTATGCGAGACAATTGAAAATTGTCTGGAGATTGCACGATAGTGTGTGCAAGTCTCTAGAAGAAACACTGATTGCATGGGATGCAGAAAAACAAGCAAATGCCTCTGAGGAAAAATGAGGCTATTAGATGTCATGGAAAAATGATATATGGAAATTGGCTAATAAACTTGACCTCGCATATACGCGGGACAATTATAGCCCTATTCACGCTTGGAATGCAATCGTAGCAGAATTAGAACGTCTTAGTTACGAAGATCTGTCAGATTGCTATATTCGACTCGACTAACTTCCAAGCGAGTTTAACAAACGCCTCCGAGTGAGGCTATTAGATGGTGGCATCGAAGATACGGAGAGCTAGAAAGCTCTCCGTATTTTTTTACTCAAATTTACAGTCTTGTACTAGTGCGCACAAAGCTTCGTATCTTGGGACTTCATGTGTACCTTTCGTAAAGTCCTTTTTGCAGGGAAAGTCGATACTTATATCATTTTGTAGCTCTATTTCCACAATATCCTCTCCTGCCACTCTCATTATCTCATCAACAATCAAGTCAGAGTTCTCCAACTGATACTTGTCGATACTAATCGCTGGTAAACCAGTAGATGGATGAATAGACCCAGGTACCCTAAGAATACGGTGCCTGTCAGTCGTACAACCCTTATCGACTATCTCCTTGACATTCATCTTGTGCTCCTTAATCATGGCACTTCTTAGAGTTTTGACATCGAAATCAATTAGACTCCCTTTTCTCAACCTAGCAATAACCGCTGGGTCTGAGAGGAGGGAGTTTATTTTTTTGGCTTTAGTTTTCGGGAAGTACTTCAACAACTCCTCTTCGCTTGGGTTATCGGCAATCTTGTTTATGAAATACATTACTTGTCTATCCCATCCATAGAATGTTAGTCTATCATTCTCTAATAGTAGAGTTCTATCTAACTTATCCCCTACTATATATCCCATTATCTGTTGTCTATCTTCCTTAGACAGCACTCGACACTCCGGCGTTGATATTCTTATGTGAAAGCCCTTGTTACCGGAGAAGTTTAACTGTATGTCGTCGGTATCAAAACCTAGGTCTGGTAAAAACCGGTCAATGACTGCTTTGGTTTTCTCCCTTATCTCGTCTATAAAGTCTATCCTATCTTCGCTATCTTCGATGTAACTATCTATGTCGATTATGAAGTCCCAACCCATTATTCCTCTTTTTGTTGGCCTTCGTTCGTTTGGGTCCATGTAATACGCAGTCGATGCGAATATTGCTGGTGGTGTTTTCTTTACTATGAGGTCGTTCTTGAGGTCTGCAATATTTCCATAATACTTCGCCCTATCCCACACGCCTTCTTTGGGGTTAACCAGGAACGCTACCTCTCTCCTCTGAATATCATTGATTCGTAGGTCTGCGTCAACATAGTGTTCCTTGAAGAGTTGTTGTAATCCCACTTTTCCTTTATACATCAGAAATCACTTCTCTTTCCCGACTTTTTATGCATTGGTTGTAGTCCATCAATTATCGCACTGACCATATCGATTGTCAGAGTATCGTCCCATGTATCGATATTAGGAACCTCATCCATTGGTATTTCTAAGATGTGAGCCAGGAAATCAGAGGATTGTCTATCGTCTTCCCCGAATACCTTTCCTATCAAATCTCTAGCATACTTAACTTGGAAAGCTGACGCCATGCCGTCATTAGGCTTCTTACTCACCGTCATCGGTTTGTTGGGCGTGCTGATATCGTTTCTAGGAATTACTTTCCCTGGCTTGACCTTCTCGACTACTAGTTCGAAATCCTCAGACTTTATCTTAACCAGCCCAATCGTTCTCATACCTTCTATCTTTTCTAGTATCTTCAATATCTCACTCTTCTTCATATTACCACACCTGCCATGCTGGGTTATTAGTCCCTTCGTATGAGTATACACCTGCTCTTGAACGGTGTATGTTTGTCGTCCTACTATCTCTAGCAAACTCTCTCATTACACCCTCGATTATGTCCATTGGTGGTATGTCATCCCAACTGTCCTTCATCTTAGAATATATCTCACTGAACTCTCTATCGTTCAACATGAAACCATCGACAACCAGTTGCACGAATGTCTCTGCTACTTTTTCCCTCACGGACCTGTCCGATTGTGTTAGACCGCCCTCCATTGCTGCAGGGTCCTGCTCTTGTAATGTGTAAGACATAATGTCCTCTGCAAATTTCACGTGCTTCAGAGTTGCAACACTGGCGCCGTCGAACTTCGCTGCAGCAATCGTCAACCGATACAGTGCGGCAACCTGTCTGTGTGACCTAAGTTCTTCGTCACTTATTGCTTCACTTCTCTTTTTGGCGTGTTGAGTTACTATGTAATCCGCAGCCTTCTTGGAGAGTTTTGCTTCTCTGCTTCTGCATACCTCTAACAACTTGATTATGAAAGGAATATCAATTGTGATGTCGTTTGAGGATATGATACCCTCATCTTCTTCGACAACCACTCCCTTCAACATGGCTCTTGCAATCTTCTTATCTTTGTCTTCATCAGCAGTATCGAGTATGATGAATATCATGTCAAATCTCTGCAATAGAGTGAAATCCATATCGATTTGCTCATGTAGTGGCACCATCTTATTGAATTTTTTTCTCTTAGCATGCTTACTGTCTGGGTTTGCTGCTGCTATTATAGAGCACTTTACAGGAAGTCTACCCTTAACAACCTTTGATATTACTACCATTCCTGACTCCATTGCTAGATTCACGTCTCCTAAATCATACTTGTATAGGTTCAATTCGTCTATTGCGCATATTGCCCCATCAGGGGTTAGCGGTATTTCTCCTGGCTGAATGACCCACCTTTTCTTATTCGTGTAAAGGTCTTCTTGTTGGACGCAAGCACCAGTGAGTCCTGCTGCTGTTGCAGCACTGGCGTCGGTTATCCTGCTACCTGGGACTATTTCTCTGACAGCAGCTAATATCTTACTCTTCACTGTACCTGGGTCTCCAATGACTAATGCGTGCATTTGTGGTCTTAATCCGAATTGTTCGTTTGCTGTACCACCAACTGCAACCAAAGTGAATGCTCTCTTTATTTCGTCGACCCCGTGGATGTGCCCTGCCCATCCTTTGGTGACCAAATTCATCTTCTCTTCGATATCAACGGAGTCTTCAAACGCTTGTATCTCCTCCAAATCCTTCTTCGTTAGATTAATTTCTGCACTGCTAGATGTTTTCTCGCCGATACTAGATACCAAAATGTAATGTGAACATATCAAACCGTTCTTGGTCATTGGTTCCAACCTCATCATGCCAACTAGACTCACTGCAGTTCCTGCTTCTATCGTGTCACATAAGTCTCCACGCAGTTCCACCATGATTTGTTTACTATCTGATGATACTTGTTCTTGCTGTATCGTTAATCTTTGAATTGCCTCACTCTTAGACTCTTGACTGTCTAACTTCACGAACTTGGGTTTCTGTGCTTCACAGTGGTAGCACTTCGATGGTTTCACCATCTCGCCTCTTTCTACGTCTTGTTCGACTAGTTGGATAGTTCCACATTCGACTTCGAAAGCATTTTTCGTGATGCACCTGAATGCGATATGTGTTAGGACTGTCTTTACGTCCCCCTTCTCGACTACTTGGCCTTGTATGCTCACCAATCTACCAACATCGCCTGCCTTCGATAGGGCTTCGAAATCCCTGAAGGTATGTGTTGGTGGGTTAACAAACCTCCATTCTGGTCGAATTTTATGGAACTTCGACCATTCTTCTAGTCTTGGGTCTGCTATGTTTAGGAACAGACTCTCGAATCGCTGGAACCAGAATAAAACGCTCTTTGGTGCAGATACAATATACGAAGCTAGTCTGTTATAGGAATCCCTAAAGTCCTTGTAATCTTCAAATGTCACACCTGCTGCAGCTATTTCCTGCGGTGTGGCAATGATTGTGTTCGATGGTTGTTTCATTGGCACTACTACTTCCGAGTTTACGGCGTCAACATCTATGTAACATATTGGAACCGCTCTCTTAGGACTTAGCGAAATTTGGTTTCTGATAGATGAAATTGCATCTACCCTGTGTTCTAGTATCGGTATATCCAATTCTTCTAGTCTCTTTACCGCAGATGACCCGTTGTCATCGATTATATTTGCTCTCATTGTCGAGTCAATACCTGGGTCTTCAGTGTAGATGTAACCTGAATGATACATAAGATATGCCAAAACAGACCTACGCATTCGCCTCTCTTCGTTCCCTATTGCAGAGTCAACGCTAACAGCATCGCTCAGTTCTTCGTTCTCATTTACTTCTATATCTTCTATCACCATATACTCACCTACCTCTAATGAAGTCTAATCTACTTCCTACGACTTCATAACCGTTGTCGACCATCGCCCTGACTAGTAGTGGTCGTAGTTTCTTGAGACTTCCACGCCTCTTTAGGACTGGGTATTTTTCATCGTCTAGTAGTGGCATCAAGTCATTCTGCTTCTTTCTGAAGTCAATGTTAGACAGAATGTCTGTTACCAATTCATTATCAATCTTATCGAATCTAGACGGTGCACCCCTACTAACATCATAGAATGCTATCCTTCTGTCCATCAGTCTTTTCTTACCTATCTCTATAGTTAGTTTAGATATTATACACCTATAGAATGTAGTAGTGTCTAGTAACTTAGAGGTATAACCTCTTTCGTATGCTTCCTTGTTTGTAATATGCCCATGTTTTAGGATATGTGCTTGGACTTTAGCAGCCACATCAGAATAATTCTTATTGTAGAATCTCTTCTTATCCAAGTATCTCCTTACCTCATCTCTATCCTCATCGGATAGAGCGTCTAGAATGTTTTTCACCTTATTCAAGTCCGTTGTCATTGTTCTGCCTCACTGGGAAAGTAACCCCGACAGAGACGGCATATAATAGTTGTTAGAAAGTCGCCACTTTCCAAGATAGCTTAAATGCTTAAATAGTAAAGGTTGCAGTGGAACATCCAATGGGTGTCGATACGACGATTGTGAAATGCTTAGAATGTAACTCAAGAAATTTGTTTTATGATGAGAATCGTGGTGAAAGACACTGTCAGGATTGTGGTCTTTTACTAGAAGAAAGAATAGTAGACCAGAGTCCAGAGTGGCGAGAGTTCAATGAGGGTGGTGAATCTACTAATCGGTCTAGAGTAGGAGCACCCTCAACCAATTTACTACACGATAAGGGACTTAGTACTCAAATAGATTGGCAGAACCGCGATTACGCTGGTGCTGCAATAAACTCAAAGAACCGCTCACAGATGTATCGTATGCGTAAGTGGCAGATGCGGAGCAGAGTAAAGGGTTCACAGGAACGGAACCTATCGGTGGCATTGGTGCAAATAGGACTAGTATGTTCTAAGATGGGGTTACCGAAAACAATCAATGAGCGTGCCGCAGACATATACCGTCGTGCTTTGAAGGCAGGCTTAATCAGGGGTAGGAGTATAGAAGGTACTGTGGCCGCATCATTATTTATTGCCAATCAACAACTTAGCACTGCCAGGACTGTAGATGACTTTGCAAAGTTCACCAAGTTAACATCTAAGGAGATTAGTCGAACTTATCGTGACTTGAAAAGAAAGCTGTCAATAAAAACACCAGTACCTACACCTATGGTATACGTGGCTCGATTCGTTAGCGATTTAGGGTTGAACTCTGAAACGGAGAGGAGAACTAGGGAAATTATCAAGAAGGCGGAAGATTACGAATTGACACATGGTAAGTCACCTTCAGGGATAGTTGCAGCGGCATTGTACATTGCCGGACAAGAAACTGGTCAGGTGAGGACTCAGCGGGAAATAGCAGAGGTAACCAACGTAACGGAAGTCACGATTAGGAATCGCTACAAACAATTAGCAAATAACTTGGGCATTAAGTTAGAAATATGAATCATAATGGAAAGTTGGTACTTTCTGGGTAGCAAATTTCCTGGCAAAAACGATGCACTGAAGATGTATTCTAAATGGAATGTTATACTTTCCATCTAAACTTTCCATCTCAAATCTGAGGTGGAAAGTCCACACTTTCCATTTTACAAGCTTGCAGTAACCTCTTTTTACTTCGAAAACAGGATAAATCAGTCAGAATGGATATCCGAACTTTCCATTATGAAAATCAACTAATTTCAGTTATCTTAATATATCAAGTAAGTAATAAACCGAAAATGTTAATATGATAGAAGAAGAAAGAATAGAAACTTTCCATTATGATTCACAATATGAGTTTTATTTGTGGTGGGCAATACAGGATTCGAACCCGTGTCACCGGCTTAGAAGGCCAGCATGATATCCAGACTACACCAATCGCCCTTGTTAATTGAAAGTACTATCATACAACTCTTCGGGGTTTTCTACACCGTCAAGGTAGTACATGCCCCGCATCTTGTCGAGTTTGTGCAATCGCACTTTCGAATCATCCATCCTCACGGCACTCTTCAACAGTTCTTTGACTGACTTCGGCATTTGGTAGTCCTGTGGAATGATGCCTTTCTTCCTGAAACTGAAATTCATTAGTACGGGTGTATCCTGCAGATACTCTGCAACACTGTCGATTATAGTTATGACTATGTCTTCGTCAGTCATACCCTCGAATGAGACTTCCTGTGACGGCTTCTCAGGTACCGGTGCGGTAAAGCCATCGGTGACTATTGTTATTTCTTCTGCAAGGACTTGAACATCATCTTCCGTATCATCCTCAACCGGTCTCCCTTGTGGTTCTATATTTAATTCATCTAGGGATAAGAATGTAGTAACGGACTTATCATCGTATTCTGACGATAGTACTTTCCTACTATCCAATAGGAAATTGTTGTTCATCGTGTGTACTTCCGCTTTCAAGTCACCGATTGTCTTGTGTACTTCGGTAATTGCGGACGTTAGTTCCATCCTCAGATTAGCCATATTACTCTGCAATTCCATCTTATCGTCACGCATAGAGACTTGTAACATCTCCAATTTCTCCAGTACTTTTGCAGTCTGCGAGTACCCTCCACCAATGTTCGACCATGAGAACGCTTCCTCCGCCATAACCCCACTAGACATAAGAATAGACATAAATGTTAACACACACGTTATGCTCCGATTACTTGTGACGCCAATACTGTTAGGGTTGAAGGAATCGATTTCAACGAGGAAATCAATGCAGATATTATCAGATGCAGGGATTAGATACCGATACGAAGATATTTTGTCACTTGACACTAACTTAGGTCAGATGATGTTAGCCCTTACTGGGTCCTCTGAGGTACCACAACTATTCGTTGGAGGTGAAAGTTATGTCGGAAGTGAACAAATTTCAAGATATATTAGGGCTTAATTTCCGATGTGTAGATGCACCCCCACGTGTAGGTAGCGCGTGCCCTAATGTAGGACCTAAAGCGATGGGTCCACAGAAAAACGACGCCAACGGAGAGTGGGAATGTGTCTCATGTGGTAGACACGTCGGTAACGATAATGAAGTCTCAGACGAATTGTTTGATGACGATGTCGTCGATGAAGAGAACGCCGAAGAAGTAGACCATGTGTTTGTAGCGGAAGCAGACCAACGCCCCGACACTACACCAGAGCAAGACAAACAAATCGCCAGGGTAAGAGTCTTACAAGAACTAGTTTCTAAGATGGTCGGGCCAGATAGAGAGTTTGCACTATACTTGTCTAAGAACCAAGAAGAGATAGTCAATAAGTTAAGGGAATTAGAGAAAGGGGAAGAAGTTAGCTTTAGAGAGAATACCAATATAGCACCTAAAGTACTGGCTGTTGCATCCCACATGATAGGCCGATTACCCAACAACAAGGCACTCACCGCAGCAGAAGTCAAAACAAAGAGCGTCTACGATAAAAAACAAATTCTAGATAAAATTTATGATACCTCCCCAGGCAATGAAGTTTCTAAGAGAATTAGCAGTGTGGGGAGAACATTAGGTGTACCCGAAGCAATAATCATCAAATCGATAGATGACTATGAGCGGATATCGCCTACAAATAAAGAACCTAAGATACAGGTGCTGGCCGCTGCATGGCTCTATCTACAATGTCAGAGAAGTAAGTTTCCGCTAACTAAGCAGAAAATAAATGAATCAATACCTGGAGTTTCTAGGAATGCACTGAACCAAGCAATAGAATCGTACAGAGTTTTTATGCGCAACCTTAATGGCATATTGAAAGAGTCGACAACTGAGGAGAGTTAATGTCCGATAAGCTGAAATGGCAAGAATTCCGTGTACTCCACGGTGGAGTTACCAGAGAATTGAAGTCGCTAATGTGGAGTGCGTACAAAGAGCAGAATGCAGAGAGTTATATGGAGGCAATCGAAGCAGCAGGGTTCGAAGTTCCAGAAGAAGTAATGCCTTATCTAAACCTCAGCGATACAGACAACGATGGGGATATCGATGTCGATGATGCACCAGTATCTAATGAGACTGATATGTTCATGGAATATTCTAAGACAATGCAGAGTCTACAGAGATTCCCTCACGCGTATAACGCAGAACAAAAGAGGACAATGCAAGAAAGACTTGTGGAAATTGCAAACGAAACTAGGCCCAGTAACTACAAGTGCACACCAACAGATAGTTGGCAAATCTGGTTTGGACCAACACAACAATGCCTACTAATAAACACCAGTAGGCATCTGGCATTTACCTGTTCACGCGCATGGTGGACTAGAAGATATCTTAATGCAATGTACGTAGACAGGCAATTGGTCAACGATGCAAAGCAGATAGCACGAATGCGTGCAGAGTATGAAATACGAAAGAAGCTCATCAAGAGAGCACCACTACCAGATGTAGAAATCATGGTACCAACCACCGCAGCTGAATATCATATGCGGGGTTGATACTCTGACAGATATTGTTTCTGAGGTAGCGGCACTAAAGGCCCAACTGGCATCGCTGATGTCCAGTGATAAGGACTTAGCCCAGAGCGTCACGTCAATTTGGGTCGTTTACGATCCATCTAAGATATCTGTGTGGTGCCAGAAAACAGATTGCCCATTACTTGGCAGAGAAGTTAGTTACGATGTGATGAAAGAAGAAGAAGCAGAAGACGGCGAGTTGGAAGCAATCATCAA
>Ga0208277_1000384_pt1 | contig 26482 bp, 26 predicted proteins | sample ETNtaG_5_FD_185782 | JGI IMG/M metagenome (GOLD analysis project Ga0208277, IMG submission 185782) | Marine microbial and viral communities from oxygen minimum zone, Eastern Pacific Ocean - ETNP201406SV205 (SPAdes) (version 2) | ecosystem: Environmental > Aquatic > Marine > Oceanic ...
AATTTTGATTTAAGATAGATGTATTAAGTAGAAAAAGGCTAAAAAAACGTGTATAGGCAGCAGTCCATTTTACCAGCTTAGCAAAGGGCCCCCTTTGCCAAAGAGGGTTGGCAGTCGGTACCTTTTGCTCACCCTGCCATCGGCAAATGCTTGACAGAAGGAGCAATCCCCAAGTCCTCAGGGAAGAACATCGTCGCTTTTGGAATTGGAATCGGTGTGATCTCTCTCCCCACCAGGGCCACACGGCTTGGGCGCGAATCAGACAACACTTCTCTGTTGACCATGGGGGCAATTTTGTTGGAGAAATCCATGATGTCGTCATGGCTTGGCATGTTCTCGATGCTCAAGTTTTCTCGGCTGTGTCCAACGAACACGTAGCCCTTGTTTTCGATGAAATCAGGATCGGCTCGGTTGTCCAATGCAGCAAATTGTTCGATGTGCTTGTCGGACATGTTGATGCCTTTCATCATGGTGTGACGAGCGACGATTCGAGTGTCGAGTGAAGGCAAGAGGTCGATGGTTTCCTCGAACTTCTCCCAGGCGTGTGTGTTCCACTTCGGTCTGCACACCGCATCGAAGACTTCCTTGTTGGGGGCGTCGACCGAGACATAGAGCTGGGTTGGTAATGTGTCCAACTTCTCAATCACTTTTGGCAGTGTCCCGTTGGTGACAAGCATCGTCGTCATGCCGTGCTTATGGCACAAATCCATGTATTCTGAAAGTCGGGTGTAGAGCGTTGGTTCTCCATTGAGTGAAATTGCAACGTGCTTTGGGTTTTGAGCGTCCAACCACTTCTCACGAGGCACCTTTGGGTTGCCACCGAAGCCAGATAGCAAACGACGCTGAGCTCTCACGGATTCATAGAGCAAGTCAAGCGGGTCCTGATCGGTCAGTTCCAATGTATCCATGTGCGGTTCTCGCCAACAGTAGGTGCACGCAAGGTTGCACTGGTCAACCACTGGTGACATCTGCATGCAATTGTGGCTCGCTACACCGTAGAATTTACCCTTGTAGCACTGGCGGTCGCGGAGCAATGATTCCTTGGTCCAGTGGCAGGTTTTGACACCGCCATGTTCCCCAACAATGTGATAGCGTTGCTTCTGCAATTTTGCTTTCAGTTGTGGATCCATGCCTGCCATGTGCTCACCCTCAGAGGCCTGCTTCCACTGTTGGGCGGAGCCCGGCCGGGAACGGCTCAGATGGCCGGGCCTCGCAGCGCCTTGGTATCAAGGGCTCGCTCAACGGTTGAGGATCGGTAAGAAGGCGTTAGCCGCTTTCTCACAGGCGTTTGCCACATCGTCAAGTCGCTGCAACACACGGTACATGTGCATGGCTGCAAGCGGTGCCTCTTCGCCGTTGGTGAAGACATAGGCTGCAGCCATTGCTTCGACACCATCGGCTTCGTGCTCCTTGAGATTCACTTCTCGAATGAGTTCTGCGAGTTTGGTTTCAGCAGCCTTGGTTTGGCCACTGATGGTGAAGTCACGAAGCGCTTCCACAGCGTCTTCGTACTTTGCCACGGTCTCGGCAACAGCCTTCGCCATTTCCTTGAGGTTGGCCTTTGCTTGTTCGTCATCAAACAGTGGGCGGAAGGCGAGTTGTTCAGCGACGTTCTGTGCATAGTCTGCGATGCGATCTTGTCGAGTCACCATGTAGAGGAAGTCATCAAGCGACAACTGCACACCCATGCGCATGTCGTTGAGGGCTAAGCGGCGCACTTCGGTCTTGACGTTGTCAGCGGCGAGTTCAGCCTCAATCGTAGCTTGGATTGCTTCAGATGCATCTTCGCCATCGCAAGCCGTGTTCACTGCCTCAAGCATGTGCTCAACGGTCTTCTCAACCGCTTGGGCGTGCTCGTGGAACAACTCGAATGGAGTGGTGGAGTGTCCATCGCCACCCACATCTGAAAGGGCATCTTCGACGTGGACTTCGCCACTGCTCTTCCAAATGGCATACCCTACAGCCATGAATGAAAGTGGTAGCAAGACAATCATGTTTAGCGACTCGCCACCCGAGGCAACGAACAGCACGATGGCGCCAAAGGCAGCTGCTGGAACGCTAGCCACCCATGAGGCAGCAATCTTTCCAAAGACACGGAAGTCAACCGCCTTCGCACCACCTGCCAGCCCAACGCCAACCACCGCACCAACAAGGGTGTGCGTGGTTGAAACAGGAACAGCCAAGAACGGCATTGAAAACACGAGGATTGTTGTTGCTGCGCCAAATTCAGCAGCAAAACCGCGCGTAGGGGTGATGTCGGTGATCTTCTTTCCGATGGTTTCCATGACCCGCCACCCCCATGTCATCACACCGATTGCGATACCAGCGGAACCCAACAAAATGAGCCAAAGTGGGATTTCAGCCTTTGCTGCAAGTTGGCCAGTATCGCTGCTTAACACCTGCCACACTGCAGCCATCGGTCCAATAGCATTCGACCGGTCATTTGCACCATGAGCAAATGCCACGTAGGCCGCAGTAATGATTTGAAGCCAAACAAAAATTCGCTCGACACCTCGGAAGCCTCGCTTCTCTTCATTGATGTCAATGCGTCGAAGCACGGCGTAGAGGACCAGGCTCGAAACAGCTCCAATGAAGGCAGCGAGCAGGATGGAGTTGATTGGAATCCAAGCATTGGACGCCCACGGGTCGAACACACCGTCTTCCTTGACGGGAAGCCAGTCGTACTTGTTTTCAATCCAGCCTTCTGAAGCAGCTCTCGAAATGAACCCTTTGAGGGCTTTGAATTGAAGCGCTAATCCTAGAACAAAGAATGTTGGGAACGCGAGCACTGGTGCGAGCCAACGTGATCGGTCGATGGGGTTCTCACTTTCAAGAATCAACTTCTTGATGATTATGAAGGAGAAGAAACCGAGGAGTCCGCCCATGACTGGGCTTGCAACCCAGGACATGACCACTTTTCTCACAACCTCCCAATCGATGAGATCTGTTGAATATTTGACTTCAAGAATGAGTCCTACACCGAGGATACCGCCGATGATCGAGTGAGTGGTGGAGACAGGTAGGCCCATGCGTGTTGCAATGGTGAGCCAAGTGGCGGCGGCCATCATGGCAGCAATGAACCCAAAAGCAATGTCTTGAGAGAACGCCGGATCGATGAGGGGATCTGCGAAATCAACGCTGAGAATGCCTTTGCGTACCGTATCAGTGACCGCATCACCAGCAAAGAACGCGCCACAGAATTCGAATACAGCTGCAATGATCACTGCTTGCTTCAATGTAAGAGCGCGAGACCCCACCGAAGTCCCCATTGCGTTTGCAACATCATTCGCACCGATGTTCCAGGCCATGTAGGCACAAACAACGAGCGCTAATCCAATCAATACCATGGTTACGGGTTCCATGGTGCTCTCTACTCGAATTAGGTATATATCCAAAATGATGTATATTCTATATAGGTGTATTTAGGGCGAAAAGCGATCACATGTCGATGGGGCCGGGCGAAAATGAAGTACGTAAACTACAATCAACGGGCGGTAGCACGTTTACGGTGAGTTTACCGAAGCCCTGGGTGATCGCTCAAGGCCTCCAGGCTCGCGATTCATTGCGCGTCGATTGGCGGCCGAGCGGTGCGCTGAGAGTCACGCCCCTAGACGCACCAACATTCCTCTCTAAGAAGGCCTATTTTTCGACCAAAAAATTGCCAGAAAATAGCCTTCATGACCACTTGATGGGTGCCTACATCTCAGGATCTGATGAGATTCATATTGAACATCAACCGTCCGAGCAAAAGTCGGTGAGTGTCCAAGTCCGCCGCTTTCTTCGAAGCACACGCGGGTTCGAAATCATGGATGAAGAACCATCAGGTACGCACATTCGGTGCTTGATGAACGCTGGTGACATGCCTTTACACGCAAGTTTGAATCGAATGTACCTCCAAGTCACTTCATTGGCACGTGACATTTTGAGTGTGTTTGATGGCGAAGATCGCGAGTACATCACGGATGCAGAGGAACGGGAAAACGAGGTGGACGCTTTGCTTTACTTGATTGAACGGCAGGTTCGCATTCTCATCGATTCCCATTTGGTCGCCACACAACTCAATTTGACGCGGACACAGGCGCTAGAATACGCTAACCTTGCTCGGTCCCTTGAGCGCATGATGGACCATGCCTTTAGCATCGCAACGCTTGTCATCGAACATCCAAAACTCACGAAGAACATGATCGAGATGACGCCGCTTGAGCAAATTCCTGAATGGCAATCCAGCTTAAAGGAACTGATGATCAACATCCGGACCCGTGATTCAACCCGAATCGAAGCGGCAAGGCACGACCTCAAGGAATGTCAACATCGGCTGATTGAACACGAACAAGACCTATTGAAGAACTACCTCACAAACGAGTGGATGGCGTTTGATCTACGGCTTTCTGAATCGGTTCGTCGTTTGTGTGCTTATGCTAGGGATTTTGGTGAAATTCTTCTCAACATGAAGGTTTTCAGCGAATTACAAAGCTGATTTTTTAGGTGTTTATAATAACACTTACTTTGTTTATTGCACCTATGTGTTGGCAAATTTACCACTGCTTGATATAGGGCCGGTTACAAATATACACTGAAGACAAACAAGCTTCAGGGGGAACACACATGGATATTGAATTGGAAACATACGTAGACACAATAATGGAACAGCAACACCACCGCAGTGGTATCTTTACAGGTATCGTTGAGGGGATCATACACGCGATTGCGGATTACCGCGCAACGCCAAATGCTCGAGGAATTTTCCACACTGATGGGGGTCAACTCTGATGGACGCTTACCTCGCTACCTACGTTGATTCGGTCATGGACGCCCAAGAGGCTCGGAATGGAATTTTCCGGAACTCGTTTTTTGCTCGGCTCGGACGCATCTTTTCCACTCGGTGAATACAAAGCCACTTAACACACCGCTCGATGCTCAATCATGGGCAAGTGGCAGCCACACCTGATCGGCTTGGTCGCTCCGACCTTGACGTTCACGTGTTTGTTGATCGGGTCATGGTGGATGGGGCTCACCATTCTAGTCGTGTTAGGCATCTATCCGCTGATTGAATCCTTCACGGGTACCAGCACAAAGACCGATCCACTTCAGGAAGGAAAAGCCCACAACATCATTCTGCACATTCACGGTGCATTTGTGCCAGTGATTGTTCTTACACTCTTGTGGCGAGTATCGGTTGACGGTTTGACCGCACCGGTTTGGCTCGGCATCGTCTCTGCTGGCCTCAGTACCGGTAGTTCAGGTATTGTGGCTGCACACGAATTAGGCCACCGTCGACTTCGTTCATGGAGCTGGTGGCTCGCTCGTATCGATTTGTTCTCTGTGCTCTATTTGCATTTCACCGTGGAACACAACCACACCCACCATCGACATTGGGCTCGCCCCGTTGATCCAACATCCTCACCTTGGGGGCGCAGCATCTACATTCACTTTTTGAGGACAATTCCATTGCAAATTCAAGGTGCTTGGAGGGCTCGACCCAAGGACACGAAACGCTCCTTGCTGCTCGAAACACTGCTCCTCATTGGACTCGTCGCCTACAATCCTGCGATCGCTGTCGCATTTGTGGTTCAGGCTTTGGTTGCGATCTACTTGCTTGAGTATGTCAACTATCTTCAGCATCATGGCTTGACGCGTGGTGCTGATGAGCGCCCTAACGCAACCCATGCCTGGGAAAGTCGTCATCGCTGGTCACGTTGGACCCTGCTTGAACTCCCACTCCATCCTTCGCATCACCTCAAGGCGAGCACGCCGTATCAACGGCTTGATACGCACGATGAGGCCCCTCAACTCCCCTATGGGTATTACGTGATGTTCTGGATTGCGTTGATCCCACCTCTCTTCAATCGATTAATGCGTTCCAGCGCCCAATCGAAGGGTTTGGCTTCGGCATGAAGGTCCCAAACTATGGGTTTTGATGGACTCCCCCATCCCTTCACATCAAGTACTTGAAGCACAGGCCTCGCCCATGGCGCAAGGAACTGTCAAGTGGTTTAACCAAGTAAAAGGATACGGATTTATTGAGGTCGAAGGTGGCAATGATCTCTTCGTTCACATCTCCGAAGTGACCGGAGAAATCACCGATGGTGATACCGTCACGTTCGAAATCGGTGAGAGCGAAAAGGGCCCAAACGCCATTGGCGTCAGTAAGGTCGAGTGAACCGCGCTCTTTTGAGCACCTCAAATGCTGCGAGACCCAGCGCCAGCTTTGTTGATTTATGGACGTCATGGGCCATGAATCGTTTCCCAAAACCGGTTTTGAAACACCTGTTTTCCATGGGTTCTCCAAACATTCATTGATATATTCAGTGCTTAAAAAATAAATTACTGGAGAGGCCACTATTGTTGCAAGTCACCAATCTTACCAAATCATTTGGCTCAGGGTCAAACAAATTGCATGTCCTCAAAGGCGTGGATATGAGCATCAAACAAGGTGAAATGGTCGCCTTGATGGGTCCATCTGGATCTGGAAAATCAACGCTGCTCAACATCATTGGAGGCCTCCTCGCTGGGGATTCAGGTTCAATCGAACTCGGGGACAAAAAATACGGCACCAAAAACCCATCATCAGTGGTCGATGTACGCCGTGAATCGGTTGGTTGGATTTTCCAAGATTTCCACCTTTTGGACAACCTCACTGCTGTTGACAACGTTGCGATGGCACTCGAACTCTCTGGTATGCAGTCCTATGAGGCGGTCCAGGCAGCCATGGTCGCGCTGGAAAAAGTCGGTCTTGGTGATCGAATGCATTTCATCCCCGACCAGCTTTCTGGTGGTCAACAGCAACGTGTGGCCATCGCTCGAGCCATCGCTGGAAACCGACCAGTCTTACTTGCAGACGAGCCGACAGGCAACCTTGACATCGCCAGTGGCAAAGAAGTCATGGCGTTATTCAAGGAACTCTGCCACGATGAAGTCAATCCAGTCTCCATTCTGATGGTGACGCACGATCCAGATTTGGCCTCAAACGCAGACCGAATGTTACTGCTCAATGACGGTCGAACCGAAGCGTCGGACATCCGTTCTGCTTGGGGTCTCGATGATGAAGAAGGAGGTGAGGAAGAATGAGTGAACGCCAAGATGATTTGAATGAGGCTGACTTTTCTGTTGGTCGCTCCCGTCTTGGCCGCTTGAAGCACAAGGCCATGGAACTTCCCAGCCGCCTACGCCTCGCCGGACAAGGCGCATGGCGTGGAAAGGAGCGAGGCCTGGCCGTTGTCGCCGGTGTTTTCCTTGCTTCACTTGTCATTACCACAGTGCTGGCTTACGGTGTTGGTTTGTCGCAACTCTTCTTTGAGGAATCACTCAAATCCGAACCTTTGGATGCGAAGATCGAATACGCTCGAACACCTGTTGAAAACGCCTCTGGATGGTCCAATAACACCTCGACCATGGTCGAAGTATGCGATGAATTACGCGAAGAATTTTCACAATTCAGTGACTGCACACTTGTGCTAGGCCGTCAAGGCATCCATAGTGCAGGTTTGTTCAACATCGACTTCGTGGTGGCTCAGCCACTTGAAATGAGGATCATAACGGATGATGCGAACCCCTATTGGGGCAACGTTACATTCGACTATCCTGAAGCGGCTGAAGCCGGTCCGCCTATTTCTGATAAGCGAGCAATTCGCTTCTATGGCCCTGAGGCTTTCGATGGAGAACTTGCTGAAAGGTACAGTGAAAACATCATTGCCGGAGCAGGTGAATGGCCAACTCCTGAAAACATGAGTGCCAACCGTGGTGTGATTCTTCCGTCCACCATCGCCAGCGAAGCTCAAGCCAATGTAGGCGATGTCCTTGATTCGCTCACCTTTGCTTATGTCGTGGATGAATCAACGATCTTTGAAGGTACGGTTACAGAAGACAATTGTGCTGGTGAAATCACACCCGAAAATAATGAAATGATGTACTGCAGAATGTCGATGACGGTTGAAAACCTCACCGTGATGGGAATCTATGAGCCATGGGATTTCGGCAACCCAACCCTTCCGTTTAATCCCATCTTTTCAACTTGGGAAGTTATGACTGAAGAGCAACGCAGTGTGCTGATGGATAACGATCACATGTACCTCGGTGCAACCATTGATCGTGGAGCGCTACCGACAACATCGACTGCGGATGCAGCCGAATGGTTGGAAGCTCTCGGCACGGATGTGCAAGATGGTTCGTACACGGATGAAGGGGTTGAACTCTACTACACCGACATCATCAGTGGGACTATTTTGTTCCTCAACATCTTCCTTGGTCTGATTCAAATTTTCGATTACATCATCATGATTCCGATCGTCTTCCTCTCGATCTCGGTTTTGATTTACGGACTCGTGCTTTCCCTCGAACAACGGCGGCGTGAAATCAGTGTTCATCGCGTGATAGGTGCAGATGGACAGAGCCTCCAAGGCATGGTGCTCCTCGAACTGTTTGTCATGTCCTCAGTCGCTTGGCTTGCAGGCTATCTCTTGGCTATGTTTGCCGTTCCAATCGTCTTATCGGCGGTTGGTTTCATGGAGTTTAGAATGGGTGACTTTGATGTCAATCCAACGCTTTCAGTTGGTGCAACCATCTTCACGGCAGTGACCACACTCGGACTCGCGTTGCTGTTTGGACGAAGTCGAGCCCGTCAATTCATCGAACTGGAAATTGAAGAAGGGGTTCGAAAAACCACACAAGCCGCAGAGCCAAAGCGTTGGCTTCACTGGCTTGCTTTCTTATTCGGCATGCTTGCAGTAGGCGACACATGGTTGGAAGCCAACGGAAGCGAGGATGGCCTTGTTTCCAACTTCTTCTTTGAGGGTCTCATCAACATCTTCGGGCCGTTTGCTTTGTGGATTGGTGGTGCGCTCTTGCTTGGCCGCATCGGGGCACGTGGACCACAAATCATGCAGGTGATCTTCGGACGAACGCCGCTTCTTAAGGACGTCAAGCGCGGTTTGAAAGGTTCTGGTTCAGCCGAATCCGTGAACCGTCTGGCCGTCATCATGCTGCTGACGTTATCGATTGTCACTCTTGCTGCAGTTCAAGGCTACACAGGTACTCTTGTCGACGAAAAGACGGTCGACGCAACAGTTGGTTCTGACCTCCAAATAACAGTAGAACAACCGCTCAATGAGACTGCAATGCTCGGACTCGTGGGTGAATTTACCACCAACAGTGTCACTCCAGTGGCCACCACTGTACCTGAGATTGGTTTGGCGGACGGCAGTGGCGGCGACACGTTACCAACATATGTTCTGCTCGACAACAACGCAGATGTCTTGCGATGGAGCGAACAAGCACTTCCAGGCACAAGTGTCGAAAATGCGTTGGCTGCATACACTGCGGGCGGCTTTAGTGCTGGGGAAGACGCTGCTTATTCCCTCGACTTGGCAGGATCTGGACGTGGCGGTGATGAAAACCGCCTCAATGACATGTTGTTGAAGCCAACCTCTGAGAAGTCGGAAACATTGACCCTCGTGTGGGAGAAAATCGAATTCAATTTCAGTACGGGTGGTTCAAATGAATCTGATCCAATGGCATTGTTCAATGCCTACACCATGTTGATGGACAGCGACTGGTCCAGCTTAGATCTCTCAGGCCAAGACCTCAGCGGACGAAATATTGGTCGAGTTGATCTCTCGGATGGCAACTTCTCAGGTTCTAATTTTGCAGAAAGCAACATCAGCGAAGCAATTCTTGTCAACACAGATTTGTCCTACGCCAATTTCAGAGGTGCTAACTTGCAGAACACCGTGCTTGTTGACTTCATGGGTGGCTCGCTCGAGGGCACCGATTTCACGAATGCCAACCTTGAGGGCGCGTTTGGATTCTTTGATCTCTCTCAAGCAATATTGACCAACGCAACCTGCCCAGACGGTACGGCTGCGGATGAGACCGCCTGTGCTTCAGGTGCTTCTCTTGTACCACCACCGCTTGCTGAACCTCTCTTCTTGGCCGACACCACGGTGCGCATCATCACCACGCCATACACGGCAGACATGTATTACATGGGGAATCACGAATACATCCCAGGTGTCAATTCCGCTACTGCTTCTGGTTCACTCATTATCGGTGAAGCCTCATGGCGTACATTGGTTGGTGACGACGAAGTTGACAATTACACCTCCACGATATGGATTGTTGATGTCGATGGTATTGATGGTGAAGAACTCGAGGCTTTGGGCTCTAAGATCTCAGCAGATGCCCGAGTCTCAAGCGTTGAAGACTGGGCCAGTTCCCACAAGAGTGTTGAGCGTAATGGAGGTTTGATTTTCGGCACACCTGGATTGCTTTCTCTTCAATTCGTTGTGGCCAGCATCGCAGCAGTCGCTTCGAGCTTCGTCTTCCTCTCACTTGTACTGAGTCAGAGGCAAAAGGAACTTGCAGTCCTACAAGCGATCGGTGCTTCACCAAACCAAATCATCCGCTTGGTGTTGTTCGAGATTCTATCCATCGTGATGGTATCGATGGTGCTTGGTATCGTTCTCGGTGTCGGACTCGCCTTGTCGTTCAACGGTTTCTTTGACGTCTTTGGATTCATCTTCCAAATCTTCGGTGGCTCCACAACCACCATCCAACGGACCCTTGTCTATCCGTGGTCACAGATCATTTTGGTATCGCTTGCAGTGTTCGCTGCAGTTGTGGTGGCGCTTCTGGTGACCACTCGCCGGGCATTAAAGTCAGACTTAGCAAGTGTGCTCAAGGGGGAATGAAGCATGAAAGATAGTATTTTGAAAGCAGATGGCCTCTATCACGTGTACCAATCGAAGGCAGAAGACGGAAACGTCGTTGCACTTCGAGGACTTCATATCGATATGAAGGAAGGGGAAGCAATCGCTGTCGTTGGCCCTTCAGGTTCAGGAAAGTCAACCCTGATGAAATGCCTTGGTGGGCTCATGAAAGCCAGTGCAGGATCGGTTTCTTTGGTTGGCAAGAACATGACACGCTTGACCGGTCAGGAATTGGTCGAATTGCGTCAAAAGACGGTTTCATTTATTTTCCAAGAAGGGAATCTCTTGCCGAATTTGAACGCCCGGGACAATGTGGCTCAACCGCTCCGTCACCAAGGTGTACCTTCGCGAAAAGCGCTCAAATTAGCGGACAAAATACTCGATCGTCTTGGTATGCTTCACCGTGCTCATGCCTTGCCGATGATGCTCAGCGGCGGAGAGCAACAGCGGGTTGCCATTGCTCGAGCCCTCATCACAAGTCCTCGGTTGATCCTTGCAGATGAGCCTACTGGGGCGCTTGACCCGGTGACTGGCAGGGAAGTGCTGTCCCTGTTCAAGGACCTTCACGAAAACGATGGCGTATCGTTTTTGATTGTCACTCACTCAAAGGAAGTTGCAGCGTTTGCCAACCGTTCACTCGAACTTCGCGATGGACGATTTGTCGCCGAACACGGCGCTGATGTCGACGTCGAGAACCTTGGCAAAGACCGCGAACTCATCATTGATGAAACTGGCACGGTGACGTTGCCTCCTGATTTGCTTGTTCGAATAGGTGGTGCTGGACGCTACACTGTTGGTAATGCTGACAGCGGCTATCTTTCCCTTCAAGGCGAAGCAGTGGAATCGATGGGTAAGATGGAACTCTCTGCGACCTGCCCTGCGTGCAAGCACGTCTATGATGGATTGGAGGAGCAAGAATGTCCTGCTTGTGGTTCCAGCCGTCCAATGGTTGAGGTCAAAGAATGAAATCTCTGGTGGCCTTTGTTGGCTATCTTGAGGGGTTCTCATTCCTCATCCTCATGGGCTATGCGATGCCTCTGAAGTACATTGCAGGTGAACCCGAAATGGTCAGCCTCATGGGTGCAATCCACGGTGGATTATTCGTTGCTTACATCGGCCTTTTACTCGGTGGAGTTGGAAGGCATTGGAACATCACAGCTTTGATTCATGGTTTCATTGCCGCAGTCGTTCCAGCAGGCCCGTTCCTCTTTGAAGGCATGCTTGCATCAGGTGAGTATGATTTAGATCCTTGAAGGTACAAAGCACCGGAATTCCGCGATTAGGGTTAAATTTAGCGCCTTTTCTCGTTTGACGGGAATATGTTTTTATCTGCCAAAGAATGAAAAATTCACCAAGATGAGTAACAACCCGGTCTCAAAAAAGTCAACTTTTGGTTCCACGATGTCGTTTGATCTTGACCAAAATCCAGAGCCAAAACGACGTAAGCGAAAGACGGAACTCGTTGAAACTCCACTCCCAGAGGCACCACCGCCTGGCGAAGGTGTCGATTGCCCCGGATGTGGTCATCACATGGACCAATCTGAATGGCTCGAGGCTTTGGTCGGCTTTGTTTCGGGCGCACGAGACTTCGAAGTAGGGAATCCAGTAAGGGCACGGATTGTTCAGACCTTGCACAATACAGCTACAAACATGGATACACCGCACCCGAGGGATGTGTGGGAGATCAGCATCGTCGCTCGACTGATGAAAGAGATTGAACGTATTGTCAATGCAGAAGTTCTGCGCCATGAGGCAGAAAACAGCACTCAGCAGTATTCATTGGCTGAACTTCAAGAATACATCCAAGTCGCAGAGGCTGAAACCACCGCTCGTGTCCAATCTGAGATGTATGAACAGATTGCAGCGCAGGTTCAACTTGATTTAGAACCCGTTCTTCGTCGCCAAATTGAAGCAGAATTGTGGCAAGAGTTTGAACATGAACTGGCTCGAAGGGCGGAACGTGCATCGCAGCCATCTGATGACTGAGCACGGGGCTCATTCAAGCACTCTTGACGCCTTCAGGCCAGAGCACCAAAATCAGTGTCTTTCCTCGGGTTTTCGGCGTATGTGTGGTTTCTCGATTCATCCACACGAGCGATCCTGTTGGGTAGGTTCCATCTTCGTCCCAGACTTCACCTTCGAGGACGATGTATGCTTCACCGCCAGGGTGGCTGTGTGGCATGAAAGCATCCACGGTCACATCAGAGTCTGCTTCATAGAGCACAAGCGAACATGCGTCTTCTCTGTAGAGCCGACCCAATCGAACGCCTGTACCAAAGTCCTTCCAGCGGATGTTTTCTTCCATCCAGGCTTTGTCGATGGTAAATCCGAGCCAGTCGGCCATGTTGTGAGTGAAGGGCATGCATCGCCCATTCGTTACATGAACATTAGGACTTCGGAGGCTTCGTCGGTTTTTCAGATGTGTTCGAAAGACGTACTTTTCTGAAAATGTTCTGGGTTGATTTGAAGTCCTGTGCGTTTATGAGGGTGTGTGGCCACACCATTGCAACTCCCTGAAATCCCTCCCACTGGTCCGTGGGATGGCTATGTTTTGGTGGTGATTTGGCTCCCACTTTTGCTTCGAATTCTATTTTTGGCCGTTCCATTTAGGAAGGCCATAGGTAAACTCGCACCACATTCAGGTTGGGCAATTAAGCAACTTAGGTCCCTACCAGTTCGGGGCTTTGGCGTGTTGGCTGTCAATGAAATTCTTGCCTTTTGTATACCGCCTTTACTGGTTCTGTTAATTCGTAGTGTTTCAGATCCCATCGGTTGGACCACATGGGGCGAAGTGAGCGAAGTCGGCATGGGGCTGTTGATTCTCTCTTTGTTTGTTTGGATTTTCCTTGACATGTTGCGAATTGCTCGGGTCCGAAGAATGCTCAAAGCCATCGAACGTCAAGACATCACAAAACTGCGAAAAGTCGCAGATGTGGGTATGAAAGCCCGTTCATGGTTACAAAAATTCTCACTCATCAAGCCAAAGCCAAGTTCTCTTGATGCTACAACAGATGAATCAACTGGTGAACGGGTTGCAAAGCGATCATTACAGATTTGGGGAGCTCGTGCGCTTATGGCTCGTAAATTAACTCCACAAGGTCTGTTGGGTAGTTTGGCTTTTGGCGCTGCGATTGAAGTTGCCAAAACAGGTGCTGGTAAATTATCGGAAGCCGTTGATGCAAAGATGCAAGAAGAGTTTGACAAACTTGCTGAAATCAATACAAGGTCCCTTCTTTTCTTACTGGTAAGGGATTTGGCAATGGGCTTATTCCCAATTTTCATTCTAGCAGGTTTGCCTATTGTATTCGCTTGAATACGCCGCCATGTTCATTGAGAGGCGGCGCTGCCCCATCATCAGGGAGAAACCATGTCAAAGCTCATTTTGATGCGCCACGGGCAATCCATGTGGAACGCTGCTAAGTTGTTCACCGGATGGGTGGATGTGCCACTGACCAATGTTGGCATTGAAGAAGCGATCGCTGGAGGCAAGAAAATCGCTGACATCGATATTGACGAGGTTCACGTCTCAACCCTGATTCGCGCTCAGATGACCGCCATGCTTGCGCTTGCTCAACACAACGGCGGCAAGACTCCGGTGTTCCAATACCCTCAACCAGAGGGTGGAACAGATTCTGTTTCAGAAAACGAAGCGAGGATGATTGAATGGGCCCAAATCAAAGGCGATGCAGGTTCAGCCGATCTCCTTCCAGTTCATGTTTCATGGCAGTTGAATGAACGCATGTACGGCGATCTGCAAGGATTGAACAAAGACGCCACCCGAAAACAATACGGCGATGAGCAAGTGCATATTTGGCGACGCTCCTATGACGTTCCCCCGCCGTCGGGAGAATCACTCAAACTCACCGCTGAGCGCACTATTCCCTACCTCGAAACAACCCTGATTCCAGCGCTTCAATCTGGAAACAATGTCTTTGTTGCCGCACATGGAAATTCCCTGCGCAGCATCATCATGCACATCGAGGGCTTGAGCGAAGAAGAAGTCCTCTCGCTCGAAGTTCCTACGGGCCAACCAATGGCTTACATGTGGTCAGATGCTGGATGGGAACGCCATGACCTCTGAACGGAGCCTTTTGACGCGTTCAAACGTCCTTCTCGTCGTTGGTACACTCGTTGCACCTTGGCTTCTTTGTCAGGCTTGGATTCTGACCAGTGCGGGTGATGAGCCGTTTGAGACCATGCCAGAATGCGATGCGAACAGCATGAACTGTGCCCATCTTGGTGGCGGGGCAGATTTCCGAATGGAAGCGTTGAGTTTGATTATTGATGTTCCTTTGATCGAAGTTCGTGAACATCTGGATGCCTACATCGAATCCAACAACGCCGATGTACTTGTTGAAGAACAAGACGAGAATTCCACCTACATCCATTTTGTTGAACGAACTTCATTCTGGCGATTCCCAGAGGATGTTGTCGTTGCTGTTTCTGTTGTCGATTCCACTTCAACGCAGATTGAATTGCATTCCCAATCCCGTCTTGGACAAAGCGATTTGGGTGTCAATCCAGATCGGCTTGAAGGCCTTCATGCAGCGCTTCTTGGCTGAGGTTTGAATTCGTTCCAACCATATGGGTAGCCTTGTTCATCAACGAGCACCACATTGACGCCAAGTCCATTTTTGTGAAATGCAATCAACTGAATCTCGTGAATTTTGTGCCCGCTTGGCGCCACACCGAGCACAGGGAGTTGTTGACGCTGGAAAAATGACCTTCGGCGAGCCTTTGTTGGTTGGGCTACTGCCTCCTTACCAACCCTTCTTCGCTGACCTTCAACATCATCGAACCACGGCAGAGGCCCTTCAGGAGAGAACCTCAATCCAAGGATCATGTCGATGCCAGGTGTTTCCTGTGCTGCATCGGCATCGGCTCCACTTGGAATCGCTGGTGCATTTGGATGGGTGTGGAGCCAATGGGTGAACCGTCCTGCTCTTGAGCCGCGTGAACTGGAAAACATATCATCGGTCCAATCCTCTGGCAAGTGATGGACAGAATATGAATCGCCACGGTTGACAATGTGGGCTTCCTTGATGCGATAACCTTGGCCCTGGAAGAGGTTCGAGGTGCACTCATCTGCCCTGAACAGTTCATCCACTTCTGCTATATGGGGTGCTTCGGCATCGATGTCGAGTCCCACCAGAATCTCATCCGGCAGCGATTGGAGCGCCCACCAGACCAATGATTCGAACACTTTTCCCGGCAGGTGGACTTGTGCAGTGTACGCTTCGCGGCCGTGGTACGACTCCTCGTTATACGAAGTCATCAATTCCAACAGCCAAGCTTCAACCATCGTCCTCGCCAAGCCCATGAAGCCCTCTTGAATGAACTGTGCGGAGGCCCGTGGAGGAAAGAATCTTTCAAAAGGACTGGTGCCTTGCTGTCAACATGGCGAAGAAGAAGGGCGGCTTTGGACGTTTTCTTGGCGCCATCACAGGTACGCCCTATGAGCGCCTGTTGAAACAGGTCGACAAACTCGTCAGCGAATTTGAGGACGACGACCGAAAATTGGCTCGAAACCTCAACAAGTTGGTCACCATGGTTGGTCAACAATACGAAGAGGAAAACCTCGACGAAGAAGAACACGACCTCATTATCGAGGCGATTGAGGAGGTTGACCCTGAAGGTCGAACATTCGGTAAGTTGTCCGATGATGAGGATTCCTTCTATGCTGGTAGTGTTCCAGACGCCCCAGAACTCAAGCGAGAAAAGCGGGCAAACCTCGATGACTTGATGCAATCCAAAGGCGATGAATTCGTTGGCAGTTATGGTCGTGATGAGTTCGAAGAATTCAAAGCACGAATGAGCGATGATTTCATCGCTGAATCAGACGATGCAATTCGTCAGGGCGACCATCAAGCAGAGATTGTCACGGAAAATCGAGTGTTTGCGGATGCTGATGAAGAACTCGATCGCTTGAAGCAACAAATCTCTGAAGAATCAGGTCTTGTGGATCCAAACGCCGAAGATGAAACCTATGAAGAAGAGGAAGAAGTCGAAGGCTACTCCATCGATGAAAACGGTGTTGAGTGGTTCGAAGATGAAGATGGGTATTGGTGGTTCCGCGAGGAAGGCCAAGACGATTGGCAACCTTACGATGAAGATTGAGCGTTCGGGTCGTTTGACCAAAACTGAACGATCAGTGAAACCCATGCCGTCATGAGCACTCCACCGATGAAAATGTTCCATTCCACAACAAGGGTTACCAGCACGATGCCGAGGTAAAATACGGCAATGGCAAGCGCGAGAGCAAGCATGGTGAATGGCGCATAACGCAAGCGTGGATCGATGAAGCTGTAGACATAAAAACCACCTCCATTGTAGGCATAGATGTAAGCGAAACAAACGTAGATCAGTCCCATGCCAACACAGTACAAAGCAAACTCAGGGCGCATGGTTGGTACGACCAACAGCACCTCAATGGCCATGAAGATGGCAGCAAAATTATGCATCACTTGTTCATGGTATTGGAACATGTACTGCGAATCCCTTTGTGAATCAACAAAATCTGGAAGTATGATATGGCGGACGACGGTTGCAGTGAGGAACGATGTTCCGCATGCCACAGCAAACATGATGATTTGGAAATGTTCCAGCAATGAAGGAATAGGGGCTTCATTCATCCGATAGAAAGCGGCGAGAAGGACGCTAGAAAAATAGAGAATGTTGCTCAGAAGGGTCCATGAACTGAAAGTGACAAATTTTTCAATACCAATTGGATGGATTAACTTCAACTTCCGTTCTTCATGAAGGAGCACCACCATATTGCCCGCACCAACCCGGAACATCTTCACCACCGCCAAGACGCCCATGGCCAACGCTAACAATCTGAAGGACACGACGGGAACCGTTGGTGCGTGTGGATCGTTAAGGGATTGTGCGCTTTTTGAAACCAAATCACCGATATCAAGGATAATGAAAAGGAGGGCTAATACCGTCCCAACAATGGCAATGGCAGCAAAGGTCTGACGATCTGTGGCTGGTGAACCATAGTCAAAATCATCAGCCATGAAGCCACTCAAATGAGTGGGTGATTTCAAGGTTCGTCCTGCGGCCTATCTTAAATCCGGAAGGTCGTATGGAGAGTATGAGCGACGTTGTTGTTGGGCAGCACCTTGGTTTTGTTGAGCAGGTGGCGGGGCTTCTTCACCAAACTCTTCTTCGTATTTTCTTTTGATGGCTCGTGACTGGACGGTGATGCTCATGAAAAACAGGACAAATACAAGGACAAGAGTCGATGAGTCTTCTGGGCTGAATTGAGCAAGGGGTTGCCCGCTGAGCACAAGAAGGCCACTCAACGCCGATATGGCACCCAGCAAAGCAGAGATCAGCATTGGTAATTGTTTTCTCACCCAAATTACAGAGAAAAATGCCACGATGGCCATGACGTTCGTGATGAATTCGCTGTCTGCGATTTCCATCCCTTGCCCCTCAAGCCATCGAAAAGACCAGGAGAAAAGGATGTAAGTTCCAATCGATGCCATCAGATAGATGCTTAATTGAATGGTCATCAACATGATTCCAGCAAGGAGCATCATGAGGATCACCATCAAATGAAGATCTTTGATGCCCAAATCAGGTACAAGCGTCGACAATGTTGGCGTCAAGACATAACCGATTCCTGCTCCAGTTGCGCCAGCGACGTAGTGCAATCGCTCATAGCCTCGAAGCATCAAGAACACGCCTGCTAGAATCAAAACGATACCAAGCAGTGGCCCGAGCGTATCAAGTTCATCAATGAGCGTGGAACTCACCTCGTTCACATCGGCCATGGAGTCTTCAGGAAAAGGCAGAATTTAGCCTCATCGCCTCGAGATACTATTTTCTTGCTTCCATATTGACAATCGGTGCAGATCGAATTTGATGATGCAGTCGTCCGCTCCTTCCTTTGCCAAGGCTTGGTTCGCCTTTGCTTCACTCGAGATTCCTACAACCATACTTGGTCGAGGCATTTGCTTTTTTGCCACCGCCTCATTGATCATTCGAAGCACTTCCAATCCCGTGTGTGGTGGCATGAAGTAATCCAGCAACACCACATCTGGATTGAATTTAATCATGTGCTGAATTGGGGTGCTGGAGTCCCATCGTTGAAGCAATTCAACACCTGTGAGGTCAACCTTGGCAGAGCAAAGCAGTGCCTCAAGATCATAGGTGTCTTCGAAGGCCAACACACGCATGTCAGCGCCTCAACTTGGGATGGGTTGTTGGTCCCACCAGTGCGGTGCTTCAAACCAAGCCTCGTGTGTGGTCGGGCGGTCGATCAGTGGCAGACCGAACGTACCTCCGTTGACCGTTAATCCGCCAGCGGGGTTCGTAGCGCAAGGCCCAGACAGGTAATCTTCTCCAGTTTCAGTGAGTTCCAAACGCAGAGCATGGCCAGCGGGAAGAACAACATCGAGTGGATTGAATTCCATCAACATCGTGTATTGGCTGAACGGAGCTGTTGCTTTTGCATCATAGCCACCGTCACGGTAGCGAATATCCATCGTTGCGTGACCAAGTCGTAGATTGTCAGTATCGTCATACAGTGTGGCAAATATTTGGCCACCATTGCATGCTTGTGTCGAAACATCAAGATGCAGGGTCGGCAAACCAGAGATGTGCGTTTCATTCTCAAACACTGGGCTCGTGAGCGTGACTGAACCACCGAGGCCAGAGACGGTGCCAAGGTTGCCCCATGAACTGTCAATGGTATGCATATCCCACATCAAATCGGCAGGCGGCCATGTATCTTCAACGTGCCATCGACCATCATTGGTTTGCATTTGGACCATTGGTGCCGGCTCTTCCCCGATGCCTTTGAGGTAGTAATTGAACCAGCCAAACAACTCCACTGCCCAATCCATTCTGCTCATGTTTGGATAGGCTTCCTGGCCGTAACCACTGTCGAGTTCGCTGTGTCGATCCGGCTGGTCAGGATAGTTGTGAGCCCATTGACCAGAAATAGCCCGGGCGTTGATTCCAGCATCGATGAGCATCTGGTAGGTTGGGAATGCGTGGTATGGGTCGACGTTCCAATCTTGCATGCCCCATACGATGTAGACGCTTCCTCGATAGTTCTCAAGAACATCAGGGAGATGTCGGCGTTCATCCCAATAATCGTTCCACTCCGCACCACCAAATTCGGCTCCGGCCCACGTTGAGAATGGGTTGAGCGGACCGATTAAATCATCACTGCACATCCTCATGTCATCCGTTCCGGCATCAGCGGTTGCGCCTTCGTAGAGTGCATCATACAACATCGCTCGTGCTTCAGAAGATCCATTGCGGTAGAACATTTCTTGAACGCCAATCGATCCGGAAATAGGAACAATTGTTTTCAGGTGCTCAGACGGGTTCTGGGCAGCTTCCCAATTTGTTGTGCCGGCATAGGACTTCCCCATCAGCCCGACATTGCCATTCGACCATTCTTGTTGGCCGAGCCAATCGGTGACCGCTTGAATTCCAGTTTGTTCCCCAAGACCTTTGACGTCTTGGCAGTGGGTGGATTGGCCGGTTCCAAAGGTTGAGGCTTGGGCGAACGCATACCCGTGAGGCAGGAAAGTATCGTAGACCCATTTTCCGACCCCGCCATCTGGAACAGTGTTTGGCGAGGAATCGTCTCCAGCTCCAGGTAATCCTTCCCCACCAAAGTCGTAGTACGGATGAATCGTCATGATCACAGGCACTTGGGTCCCTTCAGGTACATTTGGTAGCCAAAGAGCAACGTGCATCACTGCAGGGCCTGGGAACCCAGCATCTTGTTCACTTGCAGGCAACTCCACTTCGATGAAATGTTCCGTGTAAGGCAAGGCCTCGTAGGTTCCATTGACGGGGAGTTGTGCCCGAAGGGTGTCCATCGGCAAATCCATTTGATGGCGAAGATGAAGCGGAGTGTCCCACCAATCGCCTTCAAATTCATTCTCCATTGTGTTGGAGATCAACGTTTCACCAAAGGTCATGGCCACGAGGAGAAAAACGACTGAAACTGCAATCGTGCTCACTGCAGACAGGGTCAATTGACGCCGAGCAGTCCCCGCTTTTTCGAAGTCTGCGATCAAGACGGCCTCGACAGACTCTTGCGAATCAGGACTGCCAGCGCCTGCCATGTTTGTTCCAAGTCCTTCTCCATCAAGAGCATGACGCTTCCGTGCTGAGCACAATCAAGCGCTTGCTTCAGCAGCCTCACGGGCTTTTCGTGCTGCGATGAACGAACGAACACAGAGGACAGTGTATGCAGTTCCGGTGATTAAAAGCATCAACTGTGAGCCTGAGGCGTAGGTGATGCCATCGCCCATGACCATGAAGAATCGAGTGCCTCCAAGTGCGCAAAGCAAGCCAAAAGTCGCAGCGACGTGCATCCAAAGTTTGCGGTTTTCTGGTTTCTTCATCACCATTAAGCCGGACACTGCTAATGGTGCACCGAGTATGCTTGGGAAGTATGATGTGATGGATTCGGATTTTGATACGATTGAAATCACGATGCCCCATGCGATGAGAAATACGCCATAGCCAAGGGTTACGTTTCGGATGAAATTGGATTGTTGCTCCATGATTCTTTGACACCGCTCACCTTTTTTGGTCTATGGGTCGAAACCAACCACTTCCGCACGATTGATGGGGGGGAACCTATTCGCACAACTATGCAAGGACGGGTAGCGTGCTTCCTCATCCTTAACCTTCTGTGCATGACGACAACCATTGTGCCAACCGTTCACGCAGAGACGGGAAACAGTGGATGGCGCACCGTTGGAATCGATCCCGAGATGTGGACCGATGGTCCGGAAGTTGAAGACACGCCGATGCAATACACCTACCAAGGCAATGCCATTGTTGAACTCGAAGTTTCCTACGTCCCCAGTCATCTTTCACCTCGTGCATATGGAGTGATTGTCATTGAGTTGTTTGAACAATGGGCTCCAATCACGACGGAAAATATGATCCTACACGTCGAAGAAGGCATCTATGACGGCATCTTCTTTCACAGAGTCATCGATGACTTTGTGGTTCAAGGTGGCGACCCCACATGTTCGACGATTCTCGTCTATCCTGCAACAAGCCCACAATGTGGAAGCGGTGGCACTGGTGAAACAATCCCCCTCGAACATAACCCAAACCTCTCTCATGTCGATGGCGCCATAGGTATGGCTCGAAGCCAAGATCCAGATTCCGCTGATGCCCAATGGTACATCGCAGAAACAGAAGCCCACGGCCTTGATCCAGAAAACAGAGAGGATGAGGGGTACGCTACCTTTGGTATTGTGCGAGACGGTATGAGCCACATCCGAGGCATTGCGCTCACGCCAACCTCAGACGATCCGACGGGGGAGGAAATCGTACAAAATCCAGCATCATCAGCGGGTCGCCCAACCTATGAAGCAGAAATCATCACCGTACGGATGATTGGCGTCTCAGATCCTGATGGCACCCTTCGCTTTGGAGAAGTTGACACAGAAGACGACAAGGGTTGGCTTTCAAGCATGAGTGACGCACTCGGAATTATTGGCTTGAGTCTTGGATCGCTGCTTGCGCTTGCTGGAGTGAGTTTCCTTGTGTTTTATGTGGCACGAATCGATCCACCGCTTGGCATCGAACAGGGCCAAAAACCGCCCACTTTTGATGCAGTGTTGCTCGATGAATCCTACGAGTCCTCGGGTTGATCACGCACTGCAATGCACATCAAGAACCACATGAAGCACGCCTGGTGAGTATGATTTCACCCGCTCGAGATGGTGACAACTCACGGTCCAATTCCGCCCCATCGCTTTCGCTCTGCTTTTCAGGCTCACCAACGCTTCATCACACCACGCCTCAAGATTGTCTTTTTCGATGTTCATGTGGATATGAAGCCATCCTCCGCTTGGTTTGAGGCAAGTTAGAGCATGGCCCCACACCGCTTCGGAGGAAGGCAATAAGCCAAGGTGGCATCGATCTGCAGTTTCTCTCAACGACGGCAACGTCTCTTGATTGTCGCCGTGATGAACAGTCAAACGCTGTTCAACACCATTTGCTTGAGCGCCCCACACCAAACCTGCGATTGAGGCAGGGTTCAATTCACAAGCATGCACATGCGCAGCCCCACTTCGGACCAACATTGGGAGCGTGTAATATCCAGTGCCGGCATAGGCATCAATGACAATTTCTCCAGTCATATCGATCGATCCAATTCGATGACGTTCAGTGACGTTGCCAGATGAAAACATCACGTGTTCGGCATCAAACCCAAACTTAACACCGTGGTCGGTAAATTCGACCCATCCTGAATCGCCATGCAGAAGCGTCAATTGTGGACTTCGAGTGATGTTGTCTTGAATTTGATGTTGTCGTGCAAGACGATGCCCTCCAAGGGCTTCGGCCACAGCGCTGAACAATTTTTCTTTTTCAATCGCACCAATGCCTTCGAGCAACTTGCTCCATTGCGGTGAGTCGAATGCATCGGTTGGCAGAACAACTAGATCGCCGAGCAATTCCCATTTCTGTGGCAATGGGTAGGATGTGGGATCTGTTTCAACAAGGCCATTGGTAACATACCATGTCATCATCGCCTCCTTCAGTCGTTCGTGGGGGTTGACCGACGGACCAATGGTTTGAACAGATTCGAGGCTGATCTGCCATGGTGAATCGAACAGTGCGTTCAACGCCTCGATTTCGTCGGTTGAGCACTCTTTTTGTTGGCGGCATGGGAAACCGATTTCTCCAGCATGATTGGCCTTGGATTGTGCCAAGGGGTAATGCCAGCCAAGGGTTTTGAGTGCGGAGTGTAGGCTTGATGCATTCTCCTTTGCAGCCCATACCACAACATGCAATGGCTCTTGTTGACCAGAACCACTCATGCTTCAACGAAGGGGGTAACCCCTATGAATGTCGCGTGATAAGCCCCGTGCATGAGCGACTCAGTAGGTTTGTCGAACCTTCGACAACAAGGCCTTGCTCACCTTTTAATTGGGTTGATGGCCATCTCAATTCTCGCTCCTATGGCCTCTGCAGCGGGCATGACTTCCTGCGACAAAGATCCTGGTGCCGGTGTCGATGGAATATGTGACACCTACTCGGACTCAGATGACGGCACGCCGAACCTCCAAGATTGGGTGGAAGGCACCTACGAATTCACGATGCTGGGGACCGAACAGATTCAACTTGATTTGACTTGGGCCATTCGTGAATTTGACCGGGAAGCGCTCGGTTTTACAGATCCGTTCATCTCAAGCGCACTGGCCAACGATGGCTTGGATGAAGATGATGGTGCACCAGCAGACCTTATTCGAAATTACTTCGATCAAGAATCTGCAGGCTCCGGCTCGCCTACCGTCGGTGAGAAACTCAAAATCGAACTTTCAAATGCGATCGAAGACTCCCTTGAATCAAGCTTCGGCGAAGTCGCTGTGACAACTGATTACACCAATCAATACGTTGACGGAGCAACAACCACCGCCTGTTCGGTCAACCCTTCTACCGATTCAGCCGAAGAGGGCGCCTCTGCAAACGATGTGTTTAACCCACCGATTTGCATCTCAACCTCTGCACTAATCCAACTCGATCAGTCGACATTCAATCTGCTTCCCAACCCGGATCTGGACCTTGAGCGAGCCTACCAAGGGCTGATGGTGATGGGCTCAGAAATCACGTCCACGTTCAATTTTGTAGCGCGCCCAGGTCATATTGCCACCTATACAGTCCACCCGCCAAGCTATGCGACCATCGATTCTGTTGACGCTTCAGGAACACTGATTGAACATGGCGGCACCTCGCCGTACAATTCCAGTTCATGGGTGCTTGATCACCGATTGGCTCAGAGCACGGATGGCGACCTTACTGAAGGTGTAGAGTTGACCCTCAAGCACCGAAACCGGACCGGCACAAGCACAGTCGAAGTGCCAAGTGGCGAGAAAGCATTGGACCTCCACATCACGCTTAATCTGGAAGATGAATCAGCAGCGACGCTTGATTTCGTGGCTGGGATGCATTACCTCGATGAAGCCACCCTCGACGACTGGGGCGTCTCGCTGATGTCGGTCGCAGAACGCGCCAAGGTCCCTGTCGTCACAGCAGACGGTATTCGATTGGCCTACCACAACGGCCTTGTCGACCTCGAAAATTTCACCTCGCAGTTCCCAGTTGACCTCATTGCCGAAGGCGTCTCCTCGACCGTTGCAGGCATTGAAACCATTGAGATGGGAGAAATGACTTGGATCTCCTCACAGCCAGCAACTGCGTCCCTTCCGGCAGGGGGCCTCAATTATTCACATTCCACTGGATGCTCCGAGGTTGCGCCGGCGGGAGTCGAGCTTCGATTTTGTGTTGAAGGCGAAGAAGCCATGGGCTTCAATCACCCAGTCTACCTCACCACCACCAGCCAGCCCTTCTCGATGCGCTTGCTCGATATCATTTCTGAAAACAACAACAATGAGGACGTTGCGGAATTGATCGATGTCCTCACAGAAGATGACTTTGAGCGTGTGCTCAACGGTGGGCTCACAATCCAAACCTCGCTTGACAGCGATTATCTTTCAGCCATTGTCCCTGCCAATCTTCCACCATCTGAAGTGACATTGGAAATCATTCTTCCTAGTTGGGTTCGAACAGCAGATGGCAGCGACCGCTTGATTTTGAGAGATACCATCGAAGGAAATCAAGACAACTCGATTTCATTCGCTGGAACCAATCCATATGATTGGCGCAATGTCGTGCGCGACGATTATCAAAACGTCAAATGTGAGAGCACCGAGAGAACATGCGTCACGAGCGAGGTGGAAATGGATGCCATGTCCATCAATCTCAACGAATTCACTCGAACTGCTGCACTTGAATTTGCCTTAGATGCAGATGTTTCAGTTCATCGAATCAACATCCCTCAAGAATACATTCCAGAGACCGGGGAGCACAGTGTCAACATGGAGGTTCTGCCCTCTGATCTTGTGCGTCTGGCGCTTGATATCGCAAGTCGAGTCGACGAGCCAATCAATCGAACATACAATCTCAACGAGACCCTTGGCAAGATCTGCGATGATTACAATTACAGCATCTGCGAGGAATCGGTTGAGTTTTTGCTGACTTCAGAAGGCTTGATGGCGCTCGTCAAGCAAGTCGGGGAACTTTTCACCCAGTTCATCCATGAAGCTGCAGAGCGATTGACCGACATTGAAGATTCGCCCTTCACAGCCGTTGACATCAGCGAATTTGAATTCAAGACCCGATTGAAAGGCGTGGGTGCGCCCGACCTCATCGTGAGTGATGAAGACCCGTTGAGCCTCACGCTGAACATTCCCAAAGTGACGTTCAAACTGCAACTTGATGGCGATATTGGAAAAATCCTGAGTGGTGATTTAGAAGGTCTTGAAGTGAGTTTGCTGACAAGTACCATCCGTTCGACATTTGTCTATCCGATGGCGATGATGATGCAGAGCCTCACAGGAATGCTGACCAATGGAATAGTGGCTTGGGATGGTGTCACCCTGCCCAATGGTGGGGATTCAAGCGATGTCATGACGATTCCTTTCCAATTTGACAGCACCCTCAACGAGGAATTTCAAGTTGCGATGAATGGTCCATTTACCTTGTTGATGCCCAGTGGAATTACCCTTGAAAATCTTGAATCCTCGCAGGGGAACATCGATGTTCGCACCGTGGATGGACGCCAAGAAATCACCTATACTATTCCGGCCGGCGATGTTGACGACACCGTGACCTTCCAACTTCATTTCAGTTGGCTCTATTTCTTTGTGCAGTTTTGGAAGTACCCTGCCATCTTGGTGATCCTGCTGCTGCTCTATGTTCGACGACGACGCAGAAAG
>Ga0208277_1000385_pt1 | contig 26475 bp, 31 predicted proteins | sample ETNtaG_5_FD_185782 | JGI IMG/M metagenome (GOLD analysis project Ga0208277, IMG submission 185782) | Marine microbial and viral communities from oxygen minimum zone, Eastern Pacific Ocean - ETNP201406SV205 (SPAdes) (version 2) | ecosystem: Environmental > Aquatic > Marine > Oceanic ...
CAAGATTATGCTGATAGACAGAAGTCTACAGATATGTGGTACGAGCGTCTAGATGATACTCGTGGAGCAGATGATAGAACATATAAGATTCGTTATGTTATACCTAAGTATCTTGAGAATACTAGAGATCCTATCAATGGATTCGTTCTTAAGACTAGAACTGACGACACACGTAAGTTAGTACCTCAGAAGGTATTATTGAAACCAGTTGTTGGTACTGTATACGGTGCTAGATTTGAGAACCCAGTACAAGCTGGTGAGTATATTGGTTATGATTCAAGTGATTTCTTATCTAATAATCTAAATCTTGATGCAGCATACGATCCATATAAGAAGGATCTAACTGGTTCTGGTATTGAATATCGTGGGTTCGCTAGATTTACATCTGGTGTTCAAGCAACTATTCAATCTGGTCGTTATGTAGCAGATGAATTAGATCCTAACATTAAGTATCTTGAGTTAACTCTTAATGATCACACAATTGATACTAAGAATTTCCCTGGATTGAGAAATGAGATTCTAACAACTATTAAGATTAATGCTCCTCAGGGTGGTAACTTCGTAGTAAGTAAGGTTGATAATCAAGCAGGTGATGATAACGCAATATCATTTACTGGTAATTCATCAGGTCTTGCTAATGTTCATGCTTACTATACTACAGGTGGTGATCATTATCTAATCATCAAGAACATTCGTGGTGGTACTCTAGAGTATAGTGAATTTACTAATACTAGATTCACTCAAGGTACTGTCTTTGCTGACATGCAAGAGGATCAGGATAGTGGTAAGTCACTACCTCTTAAGACACACATTGCTAAGGGTCTTAACAAGTATTATTACAAGCAAGGTGGTGCTAATGTTTACACCATTACTCCTGGTGATAGAATTCAGGATGATGCTGGTGTTGAATACTATGTTGCTAGTGTTAATGATACAGGAATCATTGATGATACATTCTACATCTTTGGATATGAAACATTACAGAAACGTATTGCTGGACAGCAAGATGGTATCTACTATCTAACTGCACTACGTGGTAATATTTCTCCATTCCCAACTGGTGCTGGTGTAACTAACAACTTTAAGAACTTCAAGTTCTCTCAACCAGTTAGCAAACTATATCCTCTAAACTTTAGAAATGATCCTCTATGGTTTAAGAACTCTGGTACAACACAAGAAGAGAAAGATTACTATGCTGGATTAATTGATCCACCAGCTACATTCTCTGCTGCTGACAACTATACACAAGGTTTAGTTACAGTTAACGACTTTAAGAACTCTCTAACTAAAGAACTTATTGGTGATTTCATTCAACAACCTGCATTTGTAGAAAATAGTTTTACTTCTGCAAATGAGATTAAAGCACAGTCTGGTAATGCAACTTCTGGATCTGAAGATAGATTAATTCCTATCTCTGGTGACAGCACAGTGTTAGCAGATCAGCGATACTATGTTGAACTTAGACGACCATCTATTGCTCGTGCAGGTAACCATACATTTGAATATCTTGGTTACGGACCAGGTAACTACTCTACTGGTCTACCAGCTAGACAGGAAGTAGTTCTAACACCAGAAGAAGACTTCTATGCTCAGTCTAAGAAGCAAGATGGTGGTATTGTATTCTACACTGGTATTAACTCACAAGGTGATCTATACATTGGTAATAAGAGAATCAATGCTATCACTGGTGAAGAAACATTCATTGATCAAGCAAAACTTACAGATGATGGTGATGAGGATGATACAATTGGAGGTCTAGTTACTACCTTTGACACCCCTGTAACATTCAACCAGAATATTACAATTATTGGTGGAGAAGGAGAACTAGTTAATACATTTGAATCTCCTGTTGTTATCTCTGTACAAGATGGTGACTTCACACAGCAGAAGGATTCCTTAATCATACGTTCAAATGTAGATAGTACAGAAAATGATCTTGGCCAAATTGAGCAAGATGAAGGTTTAGATAGAACTGCATTCTCTCCACCAACTGAAGGTGATATCAGAATTAGTAAGAATACTATTAGATCTGCTGTATTTGGATTTAATGCTAGAGGTAAAGGACAGTCTTATAAGTTCCAGACACATACAGTTGCTGGCGTAGCTTCTAACCTTACACCTAATCAAACTGCATTGATTGCTCAAGGTGGAACTAGTATTGGTGCAGAACAAACTATCAATTATGGTGGAGTTCTTCCAATACCAGGTGACGTTCTCTTTAAGGGATCTGAAGTTGGTAAGAATGGATCTATTGCATGGGTACTTGCAAACTACTTTGGAATTATTGATAGTCTTAATATTGATAACATTGAGTTTGATGGAACCAACGTTGTTAAACTTTCATTCAGAAACTTAAACACTGGTATTGCACTTTCTAACACTGATATTGGTATTACATCTGGATCACAGATTAGAATTAAGAACTTCTACTATGATACTAGACTTAATTTAACTTGGACAGTATATGCTGCTAAACCTGGTGATCCATTCTCACCAACAAATAACTACGTTCATTTCCAAGTTATTGATCAAATTCCACAGGATACTCAAGCATGGGAAGATATTCTTACCAATACTCCTGCTGGTGATACTGCTCCTACTATTGAATTCTCTAATGCTAACTTCAAGGAAGTTGGTGTTCTAGGTGCTGAGTCATTAAGAACTGAGACTGAAACAATTGGTGAGTATAAGTTAGGTATTAACACTATTGTTAGATCTTCACATGATGCATATAAGAATGCATTTGTAGAACCTATAAGCACTGATCCTCGTGCTAACTTAGATGTTGTTGGTAACGTATACATCAGTGGACGTAGAACAACAGATTACTTAACACATACACAATATGCTTCACGTACTAAGGCAAGAATTAATGATGCATTAGTTGTTGGTGGAGATAGTGAGACTATTACAGATTACGCTACATTACGTGTTTCTACTGAGACTGCAGTAATTACTGAAGCTACTCGTGGAGATAATGAAGGTAAGGTTGGTGTTAATGTAACTGATGCTGAATTAGATAGAGCATTAGTTGTTAAGGGTGATGCAAGATTCACTGAAGATGTTAGATTTGAGCGTGACATTGAAGTCAATGGTGATGGAACCACAGCTGAAATCAGAACTTCTGAGACATCTGGAACATTCAATGCTGTAAGTGATAACACATTTATAGGAACACTTAATATTGGTGACTTTGCTTCAACGATTACAATAGGTAATCAGAGAACTGAAGTTGCTACATTAAATCTAGTTGATGCTGTTACTGGTGATCAATATATTAATGTTGGTCGCAACAGTCTTCACAGTAATATTAATCTAGGTACTACACCAAATACACCAATCACTAATATTTCTAAAGTAGAAATTGGTGGTGCATATGGTAATAATGAAACATTATCATATACTCAGATAAGAACTAAGTCATTTAAAATTGCTGGTGATGTACAACTTGGTACTTCCAGAGAACTAGAAGATACAGTAAATCTAACAACAACTGCTGGAACTGTTAACTTCTTTGGTGGTAGTAGTAATACTAATATACTTAATTTTGCTACTAATGCTTCTGACATTACAATTGCTGGTCAAGGTGGAACAACTAGAGTTAGAAACAGTTTAGTTGTTGATGCATCTGCAAGATTTAACTCTAGTGTTAAATTATGTGGTGGATTCTCCTCATTCTCCTTTACTGCAGACAGAGCAAGATCTGGTTCCGAGAAAATTAATCATGCTACTGGTATCTTAGGTAACAACCTATTCAATAATAATGTTGATATTATTACTGTTGATAGAGTAGCAACAAGTTCATCTAAGTATTGTACTGTTGACACAGCTGGTACTGGAAACTGGGGTGGTATTCAATATCAAGATGCTATCACCAATATTGGTGGTAACCCACAGATTGAACCTCAGGAACTTGTTCAATTAACAGGTAATCAGATTTACCTACCATTAGGTCAATCTCCAGTTGATGAAAATGGTGATCCATGGTTTAAAGAAAATGATTATATTATAGTTGACTCACCTGAAGGTGTTGGTGAAAATTATACTACACTTGCAATGGCTTCTGAGACATTGGGTGCCATTACTTCAGGTGGTAACTTCCTAGGTGTTGTTGGTAATGTATCAATCAAAGCAGATAATCCTTCTGCTTCTGGTTCTACTCTTGGATTTAATACAGGACAGAATTATATTTGGTTCTCTGAAAGTGGAGCTGGTAGTAGTTCATCTGGATCTGAAAGATCAGTTGCATTTGCTCCTGTAGATGGATCTAATCTTGGTGGTGCTGGTCCTATTTCTAGATTTGAAATAGATGCTATTGTAGGTAATAACAATAACGGTGGTGAATATCCAGACGTTACTGATCCTTCAAGTGCAGAACATTTAGAACTACGTTATAGTTTAGATGCTTATAGCGTTGGTATTGCATCTGCTACATGGGTATTGATTGATCAAATAATTCCAATCCTAGATTCAAGTCATAATGGTGTTGTAGAGAAGTGGACATTAGATGTTCCAGTTGCTGCACAACAGGCAAATGTAACCTTCCAGTTATATCAACCAAGTAACACTGGTGTAGATAACTATGGTATTACAAATGTAAGATACTTTGCTGCATCTAACTCTGGTGGTTTAACTCACGTTGAATTCTTGAGAATTGTATCTACTCCAAGAATATCAACTGCTCCATTTTATATTATTGCTGAGAGAGAACCATTTGGTACTTTCACAGGTGTAAGAAATGATCATCCTGATGGAACAGCAATCTATAAGTGTAACGTACAGTTTGATGCTACGTGGACTACTGATGTAATTGATGATGTTGGTAATACAGAGGATGTCTATCTTGCAGAATTTGGAGGTGCTATTGCTACTAACGATTATGTTATCGTAAGTAGAAGTGCTAGTGCTCCAGATGTTGAACCACTTGTATATGATATTGGTGAGGTATTCCAAGTTAAGACCACATTAACACAGACAACTAAGAGCTTGATTGTTTCTAGTGGATGTGATGGTGGTGCTGCTAATGATGTATTCACAATTAATTCCGTAACTGGTGACACATATATTGGTGGTGATTTAATCATTAATAATAATCTTGAATTATCTGGTGGTTGTGGAAGCACTGATAGAGGAACATTTACAGGTGATCTTGAAATTGCTGCTGGTGAAGAGTGGACATTCTATATCACTAATATTAGTTCTGCTGACATTGCTAAGTTAAGTGTTGGTGATTTACTCTCGTTTGAATCTAACTTTGGTAATGCAATATTAATTCCTAATACTAGGATTACTGAGATTGATGCAGATAGAATTAAAGTTTCTAAAAACATTCCTAGCACTCAGAATCTACCTAATGTTGTATTCAGAGCAGTAGTTAACGAAGAGTTTATCATTAAGAATGGTAATGATCAGAATACTCTTTACTTTGATACATGTGCTGCTACCATGGAAATTGGTAATCAGTATAGAAGACTTGATATTAGTAGGGTACTTCCAAATACAGAAGCTACTGCTACATCATATGCAAGATATGAAGGTAACGAAAGTAATATTAGATTATACTCTTATTGGGAAGATCCTCTATCAATACAGGGTAATGGACCTACTACTAGTTTAACAGCTAATGCATCAACAGGTGCAATTCCAGGGTCAGTTTACTTACAGGTTGATTCACTTGGTGAAGGTACTGGTGCATTTGCTGTTGATGATTTAGTTAGAGTTAATACAGCATCAGGTGGTACTGGTGCATGGGAGATAATGAAGATTGCTTCAGTTGATGTAGCAGGTAAGGTTCTAAGATGTCTTCCTGGACAAGAAGGAACTGCTGCTAATGCTCTTGCTAACTATGTTCAAGCAACTACTGATGTAGTAAGGATTCTTAAGCATAGCATGTCTTCAAATCTTGTGGATGTTGATTTACGTCAACGTTCTGGTGTAGATTATCTCTCTGCTATCATTGATAATGGTATTATCGTACAAACTAAACTAGATTACACTAACTGGTTACGTTTATATGATAAGACCACAGAAAATAGTGAATTCTTCTTAGTTAACTTAGCACTCTTTGGTACTGTTCATACAGCTACTATGAACGAGTTAGGTCAGGATGGAACTATACCATTTAGAAGAGGTGACTTAACTCTAAATGGTGAGCTTACATCATATGGTGGTGGCGTTAATATCTTAGATTCTGTAGGACAGACAAGTATCGTTAAGGTAATTAATGATGATGGTCATGCTGACCACTCTGGTTCTATATACTTTGATGCTGGTGTGATTGGTAGAGGTGATATTAAACTTTACTCATCATTCGGTCCTGAGGAAGTTCTAACACTTGGTAATCAAGTTACATTTGGTGTTGATGTTTATGGTGATGCAGAGATAAGCAACTCTCTTACAATTAGAGGAACTGCTGCTGAATCACCATCTAAGAGTCCACAGTTCAACGTAACTAATCTTGGTATTAATGGTGCAAATGCATTTACAATTAATAGAGATCAATCTATTGATGCATTTGGATTAAATAACTTCTATACTAAGACAGGTGGTAGACACTCACGTTACATTACTAATGGATCTGATCCTACTGATCTAAATCTAAAAGCAAATGTAACATACTTTGTTAATGTAACAGATGCAAGTAATTTGATTGTATACTTACCTGAGGCACCAACTACAGGTGATGAAATCAGAGTTGTTGAAGTTGGTGGAAATCTTGGATTTGACACGATGTTGGTTGTTAGAGCATTGACTCCAAATACTAAGGTACAAGGAGATGCAACTGGAACTACAATAGGATTGAGTGGTACTACACCATACAATTCAGGTGAACTTGTAGTACAGACAGCGAACGCTGGATTTACATTGGTATACCTAGGAGGAACGGATTCACAAGGCACCATCGTTTCTTCCTCTGTACAAGGATGGTGGCTAAGGGAGGTTTAATAAATGGCATTCTATAATAGAATCAAATCAGGGAAACTCGCTCCAATAGGCACAATAATGCCTTGGGGCGGTGCTTCTCAAATAGGACAAAGATTAGATAATATACCACCAGGTTGGATTGTTTGTAGTCTTTCTAATTCTACTCTCCTTGCTGCAGATTATCCTTTACTTGCTGCTACCTTAGGCAATGAGTATGGTCCATTCCCAGAAGAAGGTAGTGGATTTGAGAATGGTGTTAATAATGGTATAGTTAATGATTTTCCATATAATAAAGATGAGGGTATTGGACATGTTGATCAGTTTGGATTACCAAATCTAAATCAGCTTGCATTAGTTGATATTGAAGGACAAAGACAACAACCTAACAGCAGTAGTCTTACTGGTACAGATAAGATTGAAATGGGTCAATATATTGGTGTAAATGGACCTGATGCAACACAACCACCAACACTTATTAGTTCTGATGTAGATATTACATTTACATTAGAACCATCTAATACTCTTGCTGGTAGAATAACTGGTATTACAATGGATGATCCTATCTATTTTGATACTTCTTATGTTGTACCTAGAAAATTGGGTGTAGATCATACTCCAGAACATTCTCATAGACCAGATAGCACTTCAGAGTTTGATCAATTTTATGCATCAGCTGCACAAGCACAAGGGATACAAGAGTTTCTTCCAGGTAAAGCAGAGTATGATGCAAATGGATCAGTTGAATATGGTGCTGTTGCTCCTGCAGGACAAAGTGGTGATGGAACACCTGCTGCCAGATGGTTAGGAGGTTCAGGTGAAAAAGATATTTCATGGTTTGATGAATTTGATGGTGGAATAAGTTTATTAGATGGTCTTCGTAGAAATTATATTAATCCTCAACTAGAAATAATTCCTGCAATTCCATCAACACCTAGACAAATTCCACAGAGATATTATCAGTATACTGGAACTTCAACAGCTACTAACTTTGCCTATAATGATGATAATAGAGCAGTAGAAAATGTTCAAACTAGTGCACATGTAGGAGCATTTCCACCTGCTGGATATTATAGTGGTGCTAGAAATTATTATAAATCAATAGATATTCCTGCAGAGCAGAGAGGCGAATCAATGCCTTTAAATGATATTCAAGATGAAATTTATGATCCTTCATTAGGTGAGATGCAACCAATAAATAGTGCTGTAACAGACACGTATATGACAACCCTAAACCATAGGGGAGAAAACTGGGGTAGTAACGATTTAAGATCACATACCCATGATGCTATGGAAGTTACTATGGTTAGAGGTAGTTTATCTGTACCATCAACCATACTTGTTAATGATATTTCTACAGGAACATCAGCACCATTATCTGTAGAAACTGCATTAAGTGTGCAGATTAATCCAAATACACCTTCGTTAACAATGATGTATATAATAAGGGCTTACTAAGATGGCAAGTTTTTATACAAAAGAAAAAGCAAAACATGGAACTATGACTGGTTCTATTATATCATTTCCTATAGAATTAAAGGAAACTAATCCTAAAGATCCTGTTACTAGAAAATTATTACCTGCTGGTTATTTAAGATGTGATGGTAGTATTCAGTTTGCTAGAGAATATCCAGAATTAGCAATAGTTTTAGGGGTAGGTCAAGAAACAAAATATTTAAAATCTGGTCAAGTTATTACTAATGAGGAGTTTCAACTTCCAGATTTAAGGAATAAACATATTAGAGCTACAACATCAGCTAATATTGGTTTGTATAATGATTTAACTGTGCAAGATGCAAATGATCAAACTCAGTTCAAAGCTGGTATTCAATTAGATGTTGTTCAGAATATTGATAGTCCATATCAATTGAGTTATACAGGAGATTTTTATATACCACCACAAGAATTACAATTACGAGGTGAACCAAGATTTACTGTTGATACTGGTGTATATACTGCAACAGCTGAAGTTCCTCAAAATGCTTTTCAACCACATTTACATAGAACATCAACTAATCAACACAGACAAAAAGATAAGACTGGTAATTTCTTCAGAACTAGACAACAGAATCATAAACCATCATTAAGTACATTGAATGTATGTCCATGGTTTACCAATACTTCTCAACCATTATGTAAACATCAATGGGAAAATGAAATGCAGATAGGTACTTTCCATGCTGTAGATCAAACCAATGGTCAGGAGTTTTATAGTTATTATGGTGCATGTTTTAGTGGTTGTCTTAATTTTGGTACTGCTGGATATTGTTTATGGCCAGAGCAAGGATTATGTGCCGATGAACCAGAAGCTTCAAACCAATGGCAGAATGTTGCTTGGAGGAATAGAAGAGAGAATGGAGGAGATGGTAATGACGATCAAAGGAATTGTTATGGTGGTGATACAGATGGACCTGCTGAAGGTCAAGGTGTTGGAGTTACTTTTGGTAATATTTTTTATGAAACTTCATTAACTCAAAAATGTGAATGTGATTTGGTAATACTTGATATTATGATTAACTGTGACATGGATGGTCAAGATAATACAAGTGTTGATTCATCAGTATTAGAAAATTACGGTCCTAATAATAATTATCCTGCTAATTATGAAAGTGTTGGTGCTAGTGCAAAGAATTTACCATTTTCTAGTAATGATGAAGAAAATTATGGTGTTGCTTATGCTGGAGTTACTAATACAGTTACATTATCAGGTGAAAATGGTAATGATGGTTCTCATAGACATAGAATAAATTTTGAATCTGATGAAGATCATACTTATAAAATGATAACAAGAGCTGCGTTTGCTAGAGCTGATAGTGGACTAGTTTCTAGGATTACCATAGAGAAAAATAACTCTAAGAAGGCAGATAAATACATACAGCCATACATCGTAACAGAATATCTGATTAAAATCTGATGGTACAATATAGGTCTCCTTATAAAAATTTTTACAGCGATAAAACTGGTTCTTATATGACCATAGGTGCTATCGTTCCTTCTTTGGTGGATAGTTATTCTACTTCTGTAAGTTCTTCAATAACTGGTGAAGGTGTTGGTGGGGAAGATCCTTCATTTAATTATAGAAATTTTTTATATTGTGATGGAGAGAGATATGATGTTAAAGATTATCCATTATTATTTGAAAAAATAGGTAATGAATATAATTTAACAACAGAAGCAGTAGAAAATAATGCTATAAGATCAGAGGTAACTGGTGCACCAGGTACAGTTTACAGAACTTTTGTAGATAATGGTAATGTATTTGCTGAGATACATTCAGAACCAATACCAAATTCTAGTGATTATACAAGATTAATTCCAAATGGTGCTCAATTAACATTTGAAGTTCTCGGTGATTATCCTACTGCTAATGGACAGGTTGTAGAAGGACAGCAATATCTTTTAGAATATTCAGATACATTTCAATCACTTGCATCACAAGCTGATACACATGTTTTTAGAATATTAATAAATTATGATCCTAATAATAATAGTGGTGGTAGTCCTGGTGGTACTGTTAATTGGGTTATAACATCTACAACATTAATACAGACATCAGATATAAATTTTCCTCTTATATTACCAGAAGCTAATTATGGTACTGTACCTGCTATTGATCCAGGAACATATGATCCTTTAACTGGACAAGGATATCCTACAGGTTATTCTCAATATGCTAATGCTAACAATGATACACCAGCATTTTCATGGACAAACTTAAGTGGTTTGCCTGTTGGTGTTAATGTAGATAACTATGAAATATTAATTGAAGATTTATCTACAGATGTAAAAACTAATTGGCATGTTCAGAACATATCAAATACAACTACAGCTTTTGGTGTTAATCAACAACTTCCTGTTGGTGCTACACTTCAACAAAATAGTGTAGAGCAATCATCTATTGGTTCTGCTCCTCAGTGGGTTAACAATGGTTATTCAGGACCACAGCCACCAACAGGTGAGAAACATATCTATAGATTTCATGTACAAGCAACATTAAATAATTCACAACAGATTTGTACATATCAGGATTTTACTGCTGGTGGTGGATCATTAATACCATTATATAATAGAAGTCCACAGTTAACAGAAAATTTAACAGTTACTGGTGGTAATTCTGGTATTGTAGACACAAGTTTAGATGTAGTTATTAGTAGTTTAGCTAATCAACCACGTATTAAAATAAGAAAAGCATTTAGTATTTCAGATTTACCACAGGTACTTGGTAAGTTTAGAGTACCTGATTATAGAGATAGAAAGTTAATTGGATTTGGTCAAGGTGTTGATGGTGCTGGTACTCCTTTAGTGGGAGATAGAGTTACCATGAAAGTTGGTGATGTTGGTGGACAATGGTTTATTGGTACAGATACTATTGAAGATCCTGCTGAGTTTTATGAGATAAGTGATGTTCTTACTACAGGATATACAAGTGTTACTACATTAATTCAACCATATTTAACAGGTGAAAAGAAATACACTGTAGGACCAGTTGAAGATTATATTTTTGCAAGACCACCAGCACATCAACATAATGTACTGGGAAGTGAACCAGATGAGACTACTCAGGCTAATCCAATAGGTGTGGATAGATTTACTACAGGATATAGTAGAGTAAAAGGATACGTTGAAAATTTCATACCTAATTTACCTACTGGAGAAACACTAGGTCATTCTCATGGATTATTAGGATATAGACCATTAAGTCCAAGGACTTCTACGTATGGTAATGTAGCAGGTATTGGTGAAAAAATAGCAACTAATGCATTAGATGATTTAACATGGGATGTTGATAGTGCTGAGCTTACATGGACATTGAATGGTACTGCTTTACTTGATTGGGGTAATGGAGTAGGAGAAGTTGGTGGATTCCTCAGTCCTGGTAGTGGAACAAAGTATTTAGGATTTGGTAGTACAGGAAGTACAACGTTCGCAACTCATCAATCACCTAGACAAGCATCATTTACTTTAAATGTTGCAGGATATACCAAATTCTTTGCATTGGGTATCATGGGTAATGATATCAATGGTGGTGAAAGATGTAATTCTACTATTGATAATCTTAGAATAAGATTTACAGGTGCTGGTAGTGCTCCAACATCATCATGGTATGAATTGATGGAATCTGCTGGTACATATAATATAAACAATAATATTGGTAGTGGATATGGTGCATATGATGCTGTCTATCAAGTATGGAAAAATAGAGAAATTGATATACCTACAATATATCAAGATGCTGCAGAACAACCTTTAACTATAGAATTTGAACAAACATCTGATACTGGTGTAACAGGTGGTGATCCAATTGGTGAGTATAGGAGTGCTAATAATATTAGTGGTACATTAAATAATCCTGCTGGTACTACTTTCCATCCTAATGGTTATGATGCAGTTGGTCTTGCAAAAATTGGATTGAGAGCAGGTTCAGAAGGTACTTGGGATAACTGTTATAACTATAAGATTACAGAACCAGGATCACTTCCAATTGTTAGTGCGTCTGCATCTGCAGGTGTGCTGACAGTAATATTTGTAGGAACACATTCATTTGAAATTGGTGATAATGTAATATTAGCAAACACATTAACTGATTTGGATGGTGCATATACTATTTTAGAAGCTAACTTTACACCATCATCATTCCAAGCATTGTGTGATGTAAGTAATTCTGCTGCTGTCGGTTCAGTTAGATTAGCGTCAGGATATTTTACTGATGTTCCTGTTACACCAACACCAAGAGTTTGGGTAGTTGATGATTCTACAACTATTGGTGGTAAAGAGATTATAGTTACTACACCAGGTGAAGGAGAAGTAAGATTTGAAAACACATATGATAGTGGTACTGCAAACATACCATCAAATGAAGGTGGAGAAAATATTACATCATATGTCATTAGAATGGTTGGTGGTGGAGCAGGAGGCGGTGGTTCCTCAGGTGCAGGTGGCGATGGATTTGATACATCTGTAACTTTAACTGTTGATGGTAATCCATATACTATTATTGCTGGTGGTGGTGTAGGTGGACAAGCTGGATCTAATGGAGGACAAGGTGGACAAGGTGGTACATATACAATACCTGCAGCGATATTTAATGATCCTAGATTTACATTTGATCTTACTTCAAATGGTGATAATGGAACTACTGGTGGTGTAGGAAATGGTGCAACTCCTGCAGGTGGACAACCAGTTATATGGAATGATAAAGGTAATGGTGGTTCTGGTTCATATGATAATTTTACCAATACAGGATCTGCAACACAGACTTGGAGCACATCAACTACTAGTTGGACACAAGTATATGGTCCTGCTTATAGTGCTGGTCAGAATTATGTTGAATTAACAGGACAATCTTCTGGATCGTGGGTAACTACGTTTTCATGCCAAATTCAAATATCACCAGTTCGTACATCTGATATTAAAACAACTGCAACTAATACTCCCAATGGGTTAGGACAATATAATTATTGGAAAGATATGCCAACTGTACAGTGTGGTTTAAATTGGGATCTTGGTACTGCTAATGCAATTCAAGGTTCAACTATATTTGGACAACCATCACAATGGGTTACAGTATATCCACAGGGTGCTAGTGTTCCAGATACATTCATGGAAACCACATCAAATGGTAATGGTTTAGTAATAGATGCTCAGAACCCTGATGAAGCAAATAAATCTGGTATGATGGGATTCCATTTTTATAAGGATGGTAAGTTAAGAGCAATCAACCCATATGGAAGAAATGGTCCATCATATGAGAATGGTACATGGAACTACTGGGGTCCTTATAGATTTAAGGGAGGAAATCAGTTACCAGGTACTTCTGATATTGCGATAGCATTTAATACAAATGGTGATATGGTCGTTACTGGTCATGGATTTGCTCAAATAGATTTTAATTTTGAATGGTTAGATTCTTCATCTAATGGATATGCATTAGGAACTGTATCATGGCAGATTGGAGGACAAACTGTATCATTTACTCAGAATCAGGGGCAAACTTCTGGTCAAGATCTTAGTGTTACTAACATAGCAGTAACAGCTAATACAACTTATCCTTGTACTATAACAGGTGGTAATGGTGCTGGATTTGATGTAATCCCATCACCACCAGCATATCCTGGTTTATGTTTCAAGGATGGTGATGGAAGTGATTGTAATGCTAAGGTAGAAGTTATTGCTATTAATAATCAATCACAAACTAGGTATGAATGTGAAATACAACAGATGCAGTTTCCACAATATGAACACTCACCAACTCAAAGATTTACGGTTTGTGAAGTTGGAATGGAACCTGCTAATGCAGCATGGAATCAGACAGCACAAATGAATTTTGTTGCTGCTGTGCAGGAAGAACAGTTACAAGGTGGAGGTGGAGGTGGAACTTACACATACTATTATAATGGTGCAAGTGTTGGTTCTAACGCAGATGGTGCACAGATAGTAACTGGAGCTACTGCTGGTTCATTTAGATATAGTAAGGGAACTAGTGCAGGTACTAATCTATGGAATATTAGGGTAGAAGAATTAACAGTTACTGGTTCAAGTGCTACTACTGGTAGTATTAATGTTAATGATATTACTGGAGTACCAGATGAAGAAGATGCTTCAGTTACTTATGTAGACTTTGATATTTCTGGTGGTGCTGGTGGTAATGGACCTGCTAATGGTATAGGAGGATGTGCTGGTGGTTATGGTGGTGGTACTGCATCTCCAGGTAGAAGAGTTACAGGAAGATTAAATTCTTTCAATGGTTCACTTGGGTGGACTATAGGACAACAGGGTTCTCAAGGTGTAAACCAACAAGTAGGAAGTACAGGTGAACCATCAGCACCAGGCGGTAATGGAGCAGATGGAGTAGGTAATGGTGGTCCATCAGGTTCAGGTGCATGGGGTAATGGTGGATCTGGAGGTGGTGGCGGTGGTGCCACTGGTTTATATGTACTTGGAGGTCAAGCAATCGCTGGAGCTGGCGGTGGCGGTGGCGGCGGTGGATCAGGTGGAGGATGGAACGGTGGTGGTATCACTGACCCATGCTGGACTGGTGGTGCAGGTCTAGGACCAACACAAGGTTTATACGAATCAAATTTATTTACATTCCAACCTGGTAATTCTGGTGGATCAAAAGGATGTACCTCTGGTGGTGGAGGAGGAGGTGGCGGTGGTGCTGGTCCTTCTTCTGGAGGTGCTGGTGGTGCTGGTGGTGTCGCTGGTGCTGGTCATGTTAATACAGGTTCGGGATCTGGTGGTAATGCAGGTAGATCAGCAATTAGTACAACTTTTGTCACTTCTCCTAGTGAATCAGCTGGATCTACAGGTGGTGGATATGTTACACTTACTGCATACTTTGAAGAAGATGGAGCGAATCCATCTGGTGGTGGAGGAGGCAGTGGTGCTGGACTGAGAATAGGAATACAACCATTAACTACTTCAGATGATATATCAACATCATTCTTTGTTGAAGTTGGTGCTGGTGGAGCAGGTGGTGCTGGTGGACAAGGAGCAGCTGCATCAAATGGTAATGCAGGTAGAGTAGAAATTGGATGTTTTGGTAGAACACCTGGCGATGATGATGTAACTGGTATATCAGATCCAGCAGGTGTATATTATGAAGTTCCAAACTTCCCAGATGGTGCTTATGATATATCAAATGCAGGTGCACCAATTACAGGTGCTGCTGCTAATATATGGCATTCATCAAGTGAAGAAGTAGCAGTTGTTGGATCTGTTGGTGATAACTTTGCAGTTGCAAGTAATATCAGTAATGGTGTGTCTAATAGACATATTAGATACACTGGTCTTGGCAATAGATTCTTACAAATTGGTCCTTTAAACTTACTTAACGCTGATAAGATAACATTTGGTGTTATTAAAGGTAATGGATCTAATGGTGGTGAAGCACCAGAAGAAGCAATAGATTGTTATTATAAGGTATCAGTTGATGCCACATCTGAAAGTATTCTTCAAGCTGTAGCAACACCACAAGGTGTAAGTACATCTGGATGGGCAAATTATACAATTGATATTGATGAAGAAAGTGATGCAAGAATAAATGGTATATATTTAATAGTAAGACAAACAAGACCAGATGGTTCAGGAGATAACCCAAATGAACAGGGTGGATCTGTTAATGACAACTGGGGTCTTGCAATGTTTGGTGTTAGATATGCAACTTATACTGAAAGATTATTTGTTCCAACATTAAATGCACAAATTCCTGGTAATGAAGGTACATGTGGACCTGAGGATGGTATTGATGAGATTAGAAGAGTAGTTACTGCAAAAGACTCTAATATTAGATTCACTGATGGTACATTAACTCTATCTTCATCCACACCAATATCTGTAAATGGTACTGCAAGTGTTCAAGATAGTATATCTTTAGTCACTAAATACCACCGTTCTAAATACCTCATCAAAGCGATGTAGGATAAATAATACATAAAGATCAAGATACTGATGGCAACGTCTTCAACTGCACAAATGATTTTTAATGCCTTTGATAGGATAGTTTCTTATCAGGGTGTTAAAAAGCAATTTAATGATGATTATTGGAGTTCTGAAATAGATCCAATCATCACACCTCTATGGAATTCTGATAAGGATCAATTGGAGTTGTTCGTCTATCATGCTGATGGTACATATTTAATACAACGTAGTAAGTATAAACGAGATCACAAGACTCAGACGAGTAAGTGGTCCAGTTATGAATTTGACCCAGCTGGTGTATCTGAGTATGATGTAACAGCATTATTTGATGCATTGAAAGAAAAGTTCTTTGATTATAAGGACATAACTGAAGGAGAGTATCAGAAGGCAGTTGAAAGAAAGATTCAAGAGAGTCAGATATTAAGTTGGGAGAAACTCAATCTTGTTAGAGTATTTCTTCTTAGAGACTGTGATTGGACACAACTACCTGATAATGGATTAAGTGCAGATGAAGCAGCTCAGTGGTTAGCATATAGAGCATGGATTAGAAACAATCCTAAACAGAATGCACAAGGATCAGAAGCACAGAATGCAAATGATGTTGTCTTCCCTATTACACCTTATGAATATAATACAAGGAAAACAGTAGGTCTTAGTGTTGCTTCATTAGCAGCATATGGTCAGCAAGGTAATGATGCGGATTATTTAGATAGTACATATCATTTCTGGAAATTGTCATCTAATTCATTACAATACTTCTCTCAGAAGATGACAACATATCTTGTATTATCAACGATAACACAGAAACAAGCAGAGTATGGTACATTAGGTAGAATAGAGGTTGCTAAGTATCAAACACGAGAGATGCATAATCAACCATCTAATACTAGTCCTGGATTGTATACTAAACAAGGAGATTTACCAGATTCAGAAATGTCACCAGAGACATTAGAAGCAAAGAACATGACTGCTGCACAGATAGAAGCTAAGGGTGAAGAATGGTTAGAGAATTTAATTGAACGTCTTGAAAGAGGAGAAATATAATGTTAGTATCAATGAATGCACAGAGACTATTTGAGGTAGTCCATTACTTTGCAAAGAATAAAAACAAATACATATTGGTTATTGATATATCTGATTGGATGTTATTAGGTGATACTAAGAAAGCAACAGTAAAAACATACTACGAGGATTTCATACCAGTAGATGAGATTGGTGAGGTATTTGCAAATAGATATACATTCTATGAGTTTGATAGTCAATCAGCAGCAATAGAGACAGCAGGTGATTGGTTCCCATTGTCAACTGACTTAACAGATATGGAATACTTTGTTGAGTGCTATGTTATGAATCCAAGTGGGTCACAACCATATGGTAACAAAGTACCAGCAAATCCAGGTTGACACACACCTTAACGTGTGATAGAATTTCTATATTAGCATTATTTGAATGACACAGATGACTGTGCCAGCTCCACATGAGCTGATGCATTATAAGATCCAAGCGATCATGAGGGATAATAATATTCCTGAAGATCAGATCAGATACATTGGTGAACGTGAATATCCATCTGATTTTGTCTCACATCCAGAATTACATGGTACAATGCAGCATTGGTATGTCATCAATGATGAGCATGAAGTTCCTGTATGTGATATAAGTAACTTTGATTCTGTTGATGACTAATGACAACTAAACATGAAAAGCGTAGAGATGCATTGACCATCTTTACTGAATCAATTCACAAACCTGATTCACGTTTACGTGGTTGTGCTCACAATCAAGAATGTTATCATGAATTGATGGAGTGGAGAGATGAAGTCCTTGAATATCTCAAGGTGAGACATCAACAAGAGTTTGGACTAGATAGTTACAAACCACCAGACTATCCATCTAGATATTAATGAGAACAGAGAAAGAACGTCTTCTATCAGCATTGACACAACTAAATAATGTCATTGAACTGACTCGTGATAATCAAGATAAAGATTTTATACTTGAACACTTAAACTCAGTAGAAACTGAACTACACCGTCAACTATACCAACTCATCTGTCATGAAAGAGAACGAATTCAAAGAAGCAATCAACAACATATTAATGCTTCAGAATAATAATGATCACAACTTCCAAATATTACAAGCACAAATAGATAAGCTTAGTGATCAACTGAAAGAACTCAACGATCTGAAAGAAATGTTCAGATTACCTAATCCAGCAAACAAGGATAGGAAAGAGTTTGATGTCGTTGACTAATTCACATTACGATCCCCAAGTTGGTGACTACGTTGTATGGGAACGTGAGTATTGGGGTGGAACTCTCATAGATGAAGGTTGGGTGTATTTTAAAGGTACACCAGAACCAAAGAAGAGAGGATTTCCATGGCATCCACCTTATATTACTATTGAAACTAGTGTTAAGGATAAACAATCATGTGTATACACTAGTGGTAAGGAGATGAAACATAAGAAGATTCATACACTATTATTGTGTCATGAATCACAATGGTGTCAACTCAAGTACATCAAGAATCGTAGAGAAACAAATGAAATTAAAGAAATTCATAGTTGATGATAAAATATATAACGAACGGTTAGCAATATGTCATGAGTGTGAGCATCTTAATAAGGTACAGTTAGATTATTGGAAAGGATGGCAACCAGACAGAGAAGGGAGGAGGACTATCAAAGATGATAGTTCTCTTGGTATTCTTGATAACTGTCAGATATGTCATTGTCTAATGACCATTAAAGCAAGATTCTCAACTGCTGAGTGTCCTGATAATCCCAAAAAATGGGATACAGTGCAATAGCTAGTGTGCCAGTTTACAAACTGTATATTATTGTTCCGCATCCACTCTGTATGCACTATAATAATAAGGTAAAGACACGGAGTTATTAATGCAAGTTGAACTCTCAAAGAATCAACTCACTACAATCCTAGATGCACTAATGGTTTACGAGAAGTCTGAACCATCATTATTCTACGCACTACAGTCTAGATTATACACTTACAATCATTCTGATTCATACTTTGATGACATTGATGATGATGGTGTAGAGATAGAGAATGTGAGTGATGACTGGTATGACGCAGACGGTAACCTAATTCCTTAATTATTATGTTCCAAGATCAATTCCAAGACGGTAAACTCCGCACCTATATTGAATCAAACGTACAAGATCCTTGGGAGGATACACCTTTCAAGGGTTATGTGTACATGTCACCCAAACAGAAGGGTGAGTTTGGAGAGCGTTTTGTATCATATTATATGCAAGAGTTGGGTTATGCTATCAATAGAGCACCAACATCAACTGCTGGACATGATAGAGTAATTGATCAGATAAGAACAGAGATTAAGTTCTCACTTGCTACACGCAATAAGAAGGGAGGAGTAAATGTAGACCAGTTCATCATCAATCATGTCAGTAAAGATAAGGATTGGGAGAGACTGGTATTCTTTGGCATCAACCCAGATGAGGATGAGTGTAGACTAGTATGGTTTACTAAAGAAGATTTCCTTAATAATGTAGACTCTACTGATAGTTTGTTTGCCCATCAACAAGGTGGCAAAGGCATTAAGAATGATGATTTCATCTGTACTAAGGTCAAAGAGCTATTAAAGCAGGATTGGGTGATGGATGTGTCACTATGGTAGACAGTTATCAAAGTGCACACTACATGCTGACACAGACCTTCAAATATACTATTATATAAATGTTGAGAGGGATATGTGGTTCCTACGCCCCAAACCTACCGACTAGACTGACCGACCTGTTACTCACTCCCCCTAGTTTACTAGGTTTTTAATTATGAGAGTATGGTCTCAGGCAGAAGCAGTCACATGACGTTGGTAGAAACCTATTACAGCACATGACTGATGGTTGAGCACACGCAAGGATCTATGGTTGTCTCTGTTCAGCAGAGAAATTACGTCCTGTAAGTCCAATGTGCAAGTGGTGGGGGTTCAGGTGTAAGCGATTCCCGTAGGGTAAATTTGGTCTCTTGGGTGAAACCCATTGTGCAGACCCACTCCCTCTTAACACTCAATTCAAATCTAATTATTTCAAATGACCAAAACTCAAACCATTCCTACTACAGAAACTGTTAGACAGTACACTGAGGAACTATGTGAAGTGTTGGGCAAGCAATATATTAATTACAGTATAGCATCTCATGAGAGAACTCTAGCTAGAGGTGATGGTTCAGAGTATTCAATCAACAGACTGAACGCTCTCAAAGATGGTACTGAGAAAGATGTAATTACATTTAGAATTGAAGAAGGACGCAAGTATCACAAGGTCATACAAGTAGAGTATGATACATTCCAAGATAGGAATGAGTATAAAGATTCTGGTGTACATGCATTCGTAGACAAGAAGACTGGTGCAGTTTATAAACCTGCATCATGGAAGTCACCACATACTAAGTACGTACGTTATAATCTATTAGATGATGAGAATAGAGCAGAATGCTTTGATAGAGCAGACTGGGCAGGTGGTTACCTCTATCTTAGATAGGGTTGACCTTTCATCCATTTCATACTATACTACATACAGGACATCATTCAAAATGAAACCAAATCCACTTGCAGACTACATCCAGACATTAGTAGAACCATTTCCTAGCAGACGTACTGTTGGGGAGTATTCATTTAGTGTCACCCCTCGTGTTGATTTAGATGAGGATGGAGTGTTACGTTACTGGCGAGCATTCAGGAAGTTTCCAAATGACTTTGCTGCTGCTCTTAATCGTATGCTACCACGTGATGTGGAATTTGTCTCATATGATCACTTATCTAACACACTCACTCTGATAAAGAAATGAATCAAGAAAAGCAACTAGTAGAACTCATGGAGATCATGGAGGATACAGTTGAATACTTTTGTGATCAACATATCATTTCAGGTGAAACTGTCTGGAATATGGTTGCATCATTAGCTCAAGCAAAACTAAACGTGGAGTTCCCTACTAATGAATAACGATGTACAAACTATAGTATCTGCTCAACGTGATCAACTTCATGAGTGGGTATGTACTAGATTCAATCAACTGATGAAAGAGCAACGCATAGATGATGCTATGTGTTTTGCTGATGAGTGGTTTGAATGGTTAGATCCAGATCAATTAGAGGAGGAGGAAACCTTATTCTCAAATGAAGAAGAAATCATCGGATACTACGAAGAACTCACTAACGACTGATGAGATGCGATTGCTCATCCTTAAGTATGCTGAAGCATATAATAAGGGTGATCATGCATCTGCTGAAGCAATTCTACATGAGATCAATCAAAACAAATGAATGCTACATCACAGTTGAATGTAACACCTATCTTCAGTTCGTTCTTATGTGAAGGACAACTGAACATTGACCATGATAGAGTATTGCATTGGATACGCAGTCAAGAGAGTGATGTAAATGGTAGAATTAGGTTAGGACTCGCAGAACCTGAACTAACAGAGTATTATGCGGAAGTACGTGCGATCTTTAATGATCTGCACATGCAACTAGGTCTTAAGAGACAGTATTGTCAAGATCTTAAGAAGGGTTGGGTGAATACAGATTGGAATGTACGCTTTGGTGTTGCACATAGGCACATTGAAGCGACGTTTAACTCTATCTACTATCCATATGTTGAAGGTGATGAAGTAGGACACTTAGAATTAGTTAATCCTAATACAAGTTTGCCCTATGTTATATCATCCGAAGCTAATGAAAACTCAGTAGTAGATAAGTTTAATATATACAATGCTAATCTATGGAGAGTTAACCCACAGAGTGGTATGATTGTAGTTATTCCCAGTTGGGTAGAACACTTCGCCACACCTAATGGTAAGGAGAGTAATGTAAGATATTCTATTGCACTTGACAGTATTATTAAACACCGTAATCGCAAATGAACACCATTACATTCTCACCAATACACAGTCGTTCACGCACTCGGCGGTCTGGATCTCACATAAGATGCCCACAATGTGAAACGATCACGAAGGTATATCATCTCTCATGGTCTGCACTAAGCTGCACATGTTGTGGTGAAATGATAGAAAAGGAACACTGGTACATTGAAACTAAGACAAAACAATAGGAGAAAGTATGCCACGGACACAAAGGTCTCTAAAGAGCAATCTAACGACGCTGACTACTTCAAATGGTTCAACGCCCAAGAAAAGGAACGTAACCAAAAGAAAAACAAGTCCAAAGGTAAGTAATAGTAGGAAGAAGGAATTGTTCCCACACTTACCACGCTTCCCTTATGCATTTATACCATGCAAAGAAAGATCTGATCAACTAAACAAGGCATGGTTTGATGACCTTGATAGGATAGAAGATCACATTAAACGATACAAACTTAAGCAAGATGAATACACTGCTTATCATTATACAGGAAAGAAATGACAAACAACGTAACCTATACTAAAGCACGTAACCAAGTGAAGAGTAAATTCTATTATATCTTTTGGGGAGCAGCAACTGTCTCTGTGCTAGCTGGCCAACTGTACGTAGGTAGTGGATACAGAGCATATGCTAATGCACTACTGAGGATATTTGATAGTATTGAAGTCTCAGTGGGGCAAGAACCCCGATTCTACTAATGAAAATAGAAGCTAACCCTAATGCAACCAATAGTGAAATGGATTGCAAAGTAATCATCACACCAGATGACTTTCAATATGAATACTTAAAGGAACAATATCATAGAGCATGTCACATGGAGGATGACTACAATGAACCAACATGAACAAGAACAAGACTGTACAGACCAACTCCTTGAATGTACTACAGAATGTGATCCACAAGATAAAGAATGTGAGACAGAATGTGTGGAAGACTATAAAGGATGTGAGACCATGGTTCATGTAGACCAAGGAGAAATCATCAGTGAGTTGTTAACACTTACATCTCTATTAAATGGTAAGATGGAGAGGAGAACTGTATATGATAGTACAGGTAGATCATCAAAGAAAATAATAATAGAATATGATATCAAAGAAAGAGATAAGAGAACATCTTAAGTATTTGAAGAAGTTAAAACATGACCTAGTTAAGGGTAGAAAGACACCATTGAGGAAGAGAGACAAGTTAGACAAAAGATAGTATAGGATAGTATCCTTGTATCACTATCCGCACACTGGTGTCACAGAGTTTTCCACAGTTTTTAGAGGTGTTGTGGAAAACTTTCTAAATGTTTAATTAAATATAGGTAAGGTGCTCTAGAGATGTTCCCTTAGCCTGCAACCTACCGAAAGTCAAGTACGGTTGTGCCAGTCCTCAAAGTGGCACACAAACCCTCGGAATCACTCAGAAATCCATTATAATAAGGGGAGAGTTAAGGAGGATCCTGAGTTTTTCCCCAACCTGTGGAAAACTAAATACTCGGAAATCTCAGAAATTGACTTTTTTGTCTTTTTGAGTTTTTTCAGAAAGTCAAAAAACTCTTTTTTTCACTTTTTATAAATTTTAAAGAAATTACATTTAACATGCCTGTGGAAAACTTTGAAAACCTGAATAGTTCAGCTTTATTCAGAGTAAAAGTAGATAAAAACTCTATATTTGTTACATATAAGAGTAATATAGACAAAGAATATGAATTTACATGTGAAAACACATCTAATTTCACAAAAAGACTGTCTGAGACCCTTGAGACTAAGGGAAGCTGTGGAAAACTACTTCATTCTCTAATAAAAGAGAACAAACTAGTCCCAGTCACTAAATAACTATCCATTTTGTTGTAAGAATACCAAAACCATGTCTAGAAAGAACTTTCGTCCTACTAAGACGGGAAGACCAACTGACTATGATGATGAATTAGATACTAGGGGATATGACATTAAGAATGTGAGACGATCACATAAACGTAAGATAGCAAAATTTAAGGACTATCGTGATGAACACGGTGACAGTTGACAAAGTGGCACATGATTGCCCCATATGCATTTGAAATCATGTATATTAATAATGTACACACATAAAAAGCATTTCATGAGAAAGATTGAAAGAGAAATGAACAACGCAATCCGTAACAGGGTTGAGTGGTCAAAGGATAACACACGTGTTTCCATCTCTGATGCAGGTAATGCACATGTACTACTGCATAACAATCTAATTGCAACTGTTAAAAAAGACAAGGTGCTCTTATTTGATGGCGGTTGGCAAACTGTCACAACCAAGTCTAGATTGAATGCCATTCTTGACGGGATCTCATATGGGTGCGGAGTCTTCCAACATAGATTCAATTGGTTTATCAACACCCCACGTGGCGGCACTGAACCATTCTATGACGGTTTTGAAATTGGTTTTTAAAAGAGGGTTAACCCCTCTTTTTTTCTAAATACATTTACCACACGGAGGACCTATGGACTGGGAGCAAGAACTCAAAGACCAGGAAGAGGAGCAGCTGACCTATGGTAAGTTTGCAGAATTCTCAATTGAGGACCTGAGCTGTGATGGTATAGAAATAGAATACTGTACATCATATTAAAAAAGCAGCTGAGTGTGGACGGTTGAGAAACTGTCCACATTTTGTTGTGTGTACCCCATTTTGATGTATTATATAAGAGTAAACCAAACGGGATTCTAAATGACTCAAAATCTTGATTTCATTCTATCAGATCTAGAGGGATACCTCAGATATCTAATGGGTGAGCAAGGTGCCATGCCTGACCTAGAGTTAGCATGTGACTATCTTGAAATGCAAGATGTTGAAATGGATTACATGACCATCTCAATGGCATCTGAAATTGTACAATCAATCATCGGTGCAGAATTTGAATAGTCAGAACTTCCAGGAGTTTTTTCCACAACTCCAACAAAAGGGATACACTCTTAGGGAGTGTGTCCATGGGCAAGGATCAAAGACACCTGCCCAAGTCAAACCAGATTGGTTCAATGGCACTTATGATGAGTACGTTGAAGCAATGCACGATTTTCTAAACGGTTTATGAATCAATTTCGTATTGAATGCTCTGAGGTAAACTACTTCACTATTTTAGTTGAAGCAGAGACCGAAGACGAAGCAAGGGAACTTGCCCACGCCAACATTAATTCATTTGATGTTGAGGATGAGTACGTGTCAGACTGGTCTATTGAGACTGTAGAGGAATTGTAAAAATTCCAGCTGACCTAGTAGACCAGTTCACAAAGTGGCACACTAAACCCCCATCGGGGTTTTTTTATTGGTATTATTAAAGAGTAGTAAAGGAACCAAGCATGAGCACCCTACATCACGAAGCATTATTGGAAGACTGTTTTGAAACAGCATGGGAAGATTTCAGAGTCCACAACAAATTGACTGTTGAGATGATGGAAGACCTATGCTCATTCTCTAAAGGCACAGTTGATGCCATAGAGAGAACAGCATCACAACTATTTTTGGAGCGTTGCCAATAGGCACGCTCTGGGCATCCGTAAGACTGGCAAGGGTGAGAACCAATTCGGTTTATGCCGTGGAAATCTCTTTAAGACGAACCTCAGCAAACATAAGTCCCAACCCCTGACCTTTTATTATTTTTCACATCATGACAAATTTCCACTCACAGGCAGACGACTGGTCAGCAAAGGATCTATTGATCAATGCACTTGATAAGGGATCTGCAAATGGAAATCAGATGCTAAACTACATTGACCAGTTACTCAATGCTGATGATGTATACATGGGCATTGACTCTCAAGATGATACCACATTTGTATTCTCTGGAGTGAGATAGCTAGACCAATCAACAAACTGGCACACCCAACCCCCACTAGGGGGTTTTTTCATGTATATTAGAACAGTCAAACAAATTTGATTCTTTATGACAGCATCTGCAGCACCTAAGGTACGCAAGACCAGAACACGCAAACCAAAGGCAACCGCAGTTAAGACAGCAGTGAGTAGAGCACCTAGAAAGGTTGCATCTAAGTCTAACGTGAGGACATTAAAATCTGTCAAGCGTCCTAGCACTGCAAAACTAATCACCCCTAGCAGATATCTTGCAGACATCAAGACTAGGTGGCAGATTCACAACTATGAGATCACTATGTTGGTCTCTGACCTTACTAAAGGTTTTAACATTGCTAGACCATACGCACAACAGTTGGTCAACCAGTTTAAGAACTGACACACTAGCACCCCACGGGGTGCTTTTTCTTTG
>Ga0208277_1000386_pt1 | contig 26411 bp, 27 predicted proteins | sample ETNtaG_5_FD_185782 | JGI IMG/M metagenome (GOLD analysis project Ga0208277, IMG submission 185782) | Marine microbial and viral communities from oxygen minimum zone, Eastern Pacific Ocean - ETNP201406SV205 (SPAdes) (version 2) | ecosystem: Environmental > Aquatic > Marine > Oceanic ...
TCCGTTTTCCTTAATTGATGCAAGGTCTCCATTATAGAAGAACCATCCCAATAAACCGAGAAGAGCAAGAGGTATTGCGTAAGAGATGGTCTTGAGCATTTTACCTCCTTTAGGAGTCATTGCAAGTTCAGAGATTCTTTCTTTACTAGGCTGGACATCTTCTTTCAAGAGTTTAGAAACACCATCTAGGTGCCCTGCGCCCAATACTGCCAGTACCTTGCCATTACCTCTGATTGCAGAGATTTTCCTTGCAATAAATTCGTCACGCTCGTCAATCAAGACTTCTCCTGCACCGGGGGATACTTCTCTCAGTTCTTCCATCAGCGATGTAAGTAAGTCCTTATCTGCAAGCATGTCCTCCAATTCTAATTCTTCATCCGAATCATCTTCTGATAGTAGAGCCCACATTAGCCCCATCTTTTCGCTAAATCGCATCTTATTCCATGCTCTTCGTAGGGTTGTCTGAATATCTCTATCGACTAATTCGACTTGAAGTTCATACTCCTTCGCTGTTTCTACAGCAGCTAGTAGTTCAGCACCAGGCTGTTGGCCCTCATCTAGTCCCAACTTTCGTTGTTCTGCAGCAAGTAATGATTGAAGAAGAACCATTGGGGCTCTTCCTTCTTTGATAACCTTCAGCAGTCCTTCTTTGTCCAATCTTTTTTCTTGAGTAAGTGCATCATGTCGACCTTTACAAAGTTCTACTGCAACAATGTCTGGACCCCACTCCTCGATATTTTGCTTTACAGCTTCAACTGATGCTGTAGCAACATGTGCTGTTCCCAAAAGTCTCAAATTTTCATCAACATCAATAATTGGAGAACTCATCTATTCACTTCCTAGGGCTGATTTTAGTATCTCAGTTATCGATGCCATAGCATCATCTGAATTATCGCAATCTAATTCCTCAAATGGAATTTGTCCACCTGCAAGAGATCTATGGCCTCCTGCACTGCCTTTAGCAAAATTTCTGCTTAGTATCTTTCCTATGTGCAAAGAATCTTTACTTGATCTCGCTGAAAGAATGACTTTAGACATTCGAACTCCATATGCAACAACAATATCTACACCTTCAGTAGGTAGTAAGAAATCAGCAACTTGTGATAGAGCATCTCTGTCCACCATGTTTGAGATAGGTGCTAGCATCAAGCCATTTTCGAGAGTGGCATTGCTGAGGGCTTCTCTGAAAATCGATAGCACTTCTTGGCTTCTTGGTGGGCTTTGGAAGGTACGCATTAAATCCCAATCGATCCAAGCACCAAGCCATGATAGTGCTCTCAAATCAACTGCATTAAACGAGCGAGTGAAACCTAGTGTGTCTGTTCTAATTCCAAATGCTAGTGCAGTTGCTACATTTGAATTCATTTCGACTCCTGAATTCATTAGTACTGAAGCAACGAGGGATGAAGTTGCAGCGAATTCGGACCTGACTAGAATGACATCACCAGCAGGTCTCTCTTCACTGGTGTGATGATCAATCACGATATGTGGGACACAAGATTCAGGAAGTATGTTATTGGCCCCTGGGTGGCTGAAATCTACACACAATACTATATCCGACTGATTCAATAAATCTTCAATCTCCCAATCTAGGATTAGTTTTCGTAAATCCATATTCAGTAACCTCACCATCGCACGGTTTTGTTGATGCTCAATCATGCCTCCGTGAATGATTGTCGAAGAATGTCCCATTGAGTCACATAGATGCTTCATTGCTAGAGCACTTGCAAGAGCGTCTGGGTCGGGATTGTCATGGCAAACGATTAGGACTTTGGCAGCGTTTTCGTCTGAAAGCCTACGCAATACTTCGCTCGCCCCTTGTTTTCTGTCGATCGATCTAAGTCTATCTTGAATTGCAGATGTTGTCAAATCCTCAATAGATATCCTCTCGGCACCTTTGACATCGATAGTTGATAAAATGGGAGTATTGGGCCAATGGCTCTTTAGTTCTTGGACAGGATCATCATCACAGATTATCTCTTCCAATAGTAAAACAGCAGTTGGAGTAACATCAGGAAGTGGCATTTCATGTAATTCCATTTCAGTCGGAAGGGCAACAATTTCTACATCCTCCATGGGAACTAATTGTTCTGCAAGCCCAATTATTCTAACAATTGAACGCTGTCCAATCCATTCTGCTAACCTTATTGCAAGGGTATCTGAACCAAAAATAAGAAACAAATTCAGCCCTCCAATTTTTCAAGTACTTTGAACAAATCAACATGTTCTCTTACATCGTGGACACGAATAATGTTCACTCCGTTGTAAAATGCCTTTGCTGCTACCCCAAGGCTCCCTGCTAACCGATTTTCAGTTTCTGGTTGGTCACAAATTTGACCTATCATGGATTTCCTTGAAACTCCCCATAGTACAGAGTATGGTTGGAGTTCATTACTCGAGTTCAGAAGTTCAACATTGTGCTCGAGAGTTTTACCAAAGCCAATACCCGGGTCTAGGTGGATTTTGTCCATTGAGTGCCCCATTTCTACTAATTCCCTTGCTTTTGAGATAAGGTACTGGTTAACTTCCTCTGTAACATTACTGTATTGTGGATTATCTTGCATTGTACCTGGTTCTCCAAGCATATGCATGATACAAACCTCGCATCCAGATTCAACAACTAACTCCATCATTTCCCTATCTTTTAGGCCACTAACATCATTGATCATTTTTGCTCCTGCTTTCAAAGCTTCACGAGCGACCTCGACATTTCTTGTATCGATTGATACAAGAGCATGTTTTGAGATTTCTTTTACAAGAGGAATAGTCCGCTTTATCTCTTCATCTATAGAGATTGTAATTGCGCCTGGCCTTGTTGATTCTCCTCCAATATCAATCCAATCTGCTCCATCAGAAATCATTTGCATTGCTCTCTCAAGGCCTCCGTCACGAGAGGATTTGTGAAAAGAATCAGGAGTTGCATTGATGATTCCCATCACCAGAGGCCGGCTTTTACCGACACCCTCCAAGACTGCCATGTTAACACCCCTGTCTGCGGCAGGTTTTATGAGATGCGGGGCCGCAGGTGTACCCATGTCTGAAGATGAGGGGATGCATGATGACATCAATAATGGCCTCACATCCGATGAGATTGTGATGCCAAGCGAGGAAAAATTGTTGTTCGCAGAGCGTATTTTCGCAAGACTAAACCCACCTTCAATCGGGGAAATACCTGGCATGATTCACAAAAGAGCTAAAATTGTAGGTGGAATCTTTGCAGGTTATGCTGTATTCTGGTGGTTAACTGTCCTTCAAGCAAGTGATGAGCCTGCATTTGAGTCTATCTTCTTCGGTCCTGAATTTCTAACAATTACGATATTAGCTCCATGTTTGGTATTCTTAGGATCTCTACTCTCTGATTTCAGCAGAGAATTAGGACAACTCTTCCCAGGCTTAACAAGTGGGATAATGTTCGTACTAGCGGTTCTTTACTGCTTTGAACCGGCGATTATGGGGCTTATGGGGGACATTGATACTGGTGATGCAGTTTGGAAAACATTCAGGCTGGCAGTATTGTGTGCTACGGTTTTGTTCGCTGCTAAACTGCTAATCAATGCCTGGCTATTGGTTTGGGTAAAGGAATTCATGGAGAAGCACCCATTCATTGATGACCAATCACTTAATCCTCATCAGAATCATTCCGAGTCTTTCATGGAAAATGAGGCGGTTTTTGAAACCGAGGCTTGAAACCCTGAACCTTTTCCGAAGGTATATGGGAGAAAGGCTTGATGTTCTTCGATTAGGATATCGCAATGGCCGAGATCCTAGAATCACTACTCATCTTGCTCTTGTTGCAAGAGCCATGGGTGCGGACGGTTTTCTTCTATCAGGTGACGAAGATAAAGAGATGTTTAAGAATTTAAATTCCGTTAGTAATAGGTTTGGAGGTAGCCTTCAAACCGAGCATGTATCTGGAATGAGTCATCTCAAAAAGCATGTCAAAGATGGAGGTGTTGCAGTTCATTTGACAATGTATGGTGAACCATTTAGGAAAGCGATTCCCAAAATCCGTAGGGATAGACCCGTTGTGATTGTAGTTGGTGGAGCTAAGGTACCCGGTGACGTCTACAAAATTTGTCAACACAATGTTGCAGTAGGTAATCAGCCACACTCTGAAGTTGCAGCTTTAGCGCTGTTCATGGATGCATGGTTTGGCGAATCTGCTAGCGAAAGGGAATTTGATGATGCTCGGCTCATTATCGAGGGCACCAATGATGGCAAGTTGGTTCATGATATGAATGAAAATTAGTAGTTTATTTGCAACTACTTACTTAGGCCACTGAAGTTTATTTCTATCGGTTGTCACTTCAACTCATGAAATGGTTGTCAATCAGTTTAGCGTTGCGAATGATTATACTCCCTATACAACCAGCAAATTTGATGTCGGGTGAGTGGTCACAGAAAGGCGATACCTCTCTCGGGGATCGTATTCTTCTGGTTGATGCTACAGACGACATCAATTCGGGCGCGCCAATACCTCCTTCTGCATCTGGCGAAGGAGTCCTATTGCTAGCGGATGGAAGCCGATTTACTGGTAAGTTGTTTGGAGCTCCTATTTGGGGTGAAGGTGAGTTAGTTTTCACGACAGGGATGACAGGTTATCAAGAATCACTAACAGATCCATCATTTGCCGGCCAGGTCTTGACATTTACATACCCCTTGATTGGAAATTACGGCATCCATCACGGTACATCTGAATCTGCAGGTGTATGGCCTAGAGGAGTTGTTGTTCGTCATGCAATGAAAGATCCTGATCATAGAGACTCTATCGCTAGTCTTAGTGATTTCTTAGCATTCCATAACGTTCCGGGGATTGAAGAAATCGACACTAGGGCAATAACTCGCAGGGTTAGAGAACACGGATGTGTTTTGTGTGTATTCGGCCCGATTGAGGATGAAGAATCTCTAAGTAAACACCTTGCAAAGTTGACCTCGCCTGAACTAGAAGACCTGGTTGACTTGGTTTCAATAAATGAACCAGTAATCATTAACGAAGGCGCAGTTGATAGGTTAGGTAGCCCACTGCCAAGAATTGCAGCGATAGATTGTGGGATAAAGTACAACATTTTACGGAGTCTTTGTTGTCAATTCGAGGTGGTTTGGTGCCCTCCAAATACTTCCTTTGCTGAAGCACAGTCGTATGGTATTGTAGCATTATTTTGCTCAAACGGACCCGGCGACCCCGCACATCCAGGAAAGGCAACGATGGCTAGAAACACATTGTCTGAAGCGGTCAAAGCCAATATTCCAGTTATGGGTATTTGTTTAGGTCATCAATTGCTGGGATTAGCAAGTGGATTGCAAACCTACAAAATGCGTTATGGTCATAGAGGGGCGAATCAGCCCTGCGTGGATTTGGAAAGTGGAAGAGTTTGGATTACAAGCCAAAATCATGGATTTGCAGTAGCAGATCCTGATGCAGGAATGCTTGCAGCACACCCTTCAGGGGCATGTTCTCCAGTAGGTGAAAATTTACACGGCGAGAAGGCTAAGGTTAGGTTCGTTAATGCCAATGATAGAACCGTGGAAGGTCTTGACATAGTTGGCAAGTCAGTATTTACTGTACAATTCCATCCTGAGGCAGCCCCTGGCCCTCACGATGCATATCCTTTGTTTGAGAGATTCCGTAAGATGGTAGATTCACATTATGGGGGGGATCTCTGATGCCACGGCGAGAAGATTTGGAAACAATCCTCGTATTAGGTTCAGGTCCAATCAAGATTGGACAAGCAGCAGAATTCGATTTCTCCGGTTCCCAAGCAGTGCAGGCTCTACGTGAAGATGGCTACAAAGTAATCTTGGTAAATTCAAATCCAGCAACTATCCAAAATGATCCTGAAATGGCTGACAAGGTGTATATTGAACCATTGTTGCCTGATACGATTAGAAGGATTTTGGAAATAGAGCGCCCTGATGCTTTACTTGCAGGAATGGGTGGCCAAACCGCACTGAATATTGCTAGCGAATTAGCACATGCAGGAGTTTTAGATGAGTTAGGTGTTGAACTAATTGGTTCTGATTTAGATGCTATCGATAAAGCAGAAGATAGAGATTTATTCAATCAAGTATGCTTAGGAATTGATTTACCAATCTCTGAAGCGATAGCTTGCAATTCAATGGATGAAGTTTTGGCAGCAGCAGATGAAATTGGTAGTTGGCCAATTCTCATTAGGCCAGCATTTACACTAGGAGGTCTAGGTGGTGGAACTGCATGGAATACAGGCGAGTTGGTTGAAATTGCAACTCTAGGATTGAGAAATAGCCGAATTGGCCAGGTTCTTATCGAAGAAAGTATTCTAGGTTGGCAAGAATATGAGTACGAAGTTATGCGTGATACTGCAGATAATGCAACCATTGTTTGTACTATGGAGAACATCGACCCGATGGGCGTCCATACTGGCGAATCAACTGTAGTGGCACCTGTCCAATCTTTATCAGACAGAGATCACATGCAGCTAAGAGATATGTCTCTCTCTCTAATTCGTGAACTGAATATCAAAGGTGGATGTAATGTACAATTTGCGGTAAATCAGTCCACAGGTGAAGTTCGTGTCATTGAAGTCAATCCTCGTGTATCTAGGTCTTCAGCACTTGCCTCCAAAGCAACGGGCTATCCAATTGCTAGAATGGCTGCCAAAATAGCAGTAGGATATACTCTTGATGAATTGCCCAACCCAATAACAGGTGAAGGTACAACTGCAGCATTTGAGCCGACATTGGATTACTGTGTAGTGAAAATACCACGTTGGCCGTTTGACAAATTTAGAACAGCGGATAGGACTCTTGGTACTTCGATGAAATCGACCGGTGAAGTGATGGCAATAGGTCGATGTTTCGAGGAAGCATTTCTCAAGGCTTGGGCGTCACTCGAGCAAGGTGCGCCCCATCCACGTCCATTAACAAGAGCAGATGAGTCTGAAGGAGAAGGTATGGCGGAACGTGCTCTTGAGCAGTTGCCAGATAATGTCCTTATCGATTGGTTAAGAATTGCCACAGATCGTAGAATGGGCGCAGTCATTGAAGCATTCCGTCGGGGATGGAGTATAGAGCGTGTACACGAAATCACTAGAATCACTAGATGGTTCTTATTTGGATTCCAAAGAATTGCTACTGTAGAGAATGAGATCGTTGCTAGAGGTTGTATTCCTCAAAGGCTTACTGCTGATGAACTTAGAAAGTGGAAAAGTTTCGGATTTTCTGATGGTCACATTGCAGATGCACTTTCAGGGTTCCCTGCTACAGGTTTGAAACACATCGCTGATGATAAGAATGAACAGGCTGTAATGAAAGTAAGACACTCCTACGCAGTACACCCTATTTTCAGGATGGTCGACTCGTGTGCTGCTGAATTTGCAGCAAAAACTCCCTATTACTATTCTACTTACGAGCCAAATGGAGAAAACGGAATAGATATCTTGCCTGATTTAGAAAATAGAGTTAAGCTCAGGCAGGTAGTAATTGGTTCAGGGCCAATAAGAATTGGTCAAGGAATCGAATTCGATTATGGCTGTGTTCATGCTGTAAAGGCGATTAGAGAGGCAGGCATGGATGCTGTGTTGATGAATAATAATCCAGAAACAGTATCCACAGACTTCGATACATCTGATCGCTTATACTTCGAACCACTTACATTGGAATATGTAACTGAAGTACTATTGAGAGAAAAAGCACACGGAATTCTACTACAATTTGGTGGACAAACCGCAATCAATCTAGCACTTCCTCTAGAACAACGATTGCCGGTGTTAGAGATGGAATTAGAAATCCTAGGAACTAAATGTGACGCTATAGATGAGGCAAGTGACCGTGAGCGCTTCGAAGAATTTGCTGAAAGAATCGGTCTCCAGATGCCAAGAGGGGCAACTGGGACAAGTGCTGATGACGTTCGAGAAGCAGTTTCGAAGATAGGTTTCCCTGTTCTTATTCGGCCATCATATGTTTTAGGTGGTAGAGGGATGGAGATACTTGCTAATCAAAAGCAATTAGAAGCATATCTCTCAGAAGCATACCTTGCTCCTGATAAACCACTATTGGTAGACGAATATCTAGGCCATGCAATCGAATTAGATGTTGATGCAGCATCTGATGGCAAGCAAGTTCTAATCGGAGCGGTTATGGAACATCTTGAAGAAGCTGGAATTCATTCTGGAGACTCAACATGTTTCATCCCAACCCAAAACATCAGTGATGAAATGCTTGAGAGGGTTAGGGAACAGACCAAGAAAATAGGAATTGGGCTAAATATACACGGTTGTTTTAACATTCAATTTGCTATACAGGATGATGATTTGTATTGTTTAGAAGTAAATCCAAGAAGCAGTAGAACAGTTCCATTCGTAGCCAAAGCTACAGGTGTTCCAATGGCAAGAATAGCTGCAAGAGTCACCCTTGGGATAGATTTAGCAGATCAAGAAATTCCAGAAGCAACATCTGGCCATGTTGCTGTTAAAGCACCTGTATTCCCATTCATCAAACTGCAAGGATTAGATCCTGCACCTGGGCCTGAGATGAAGTCTACGGGTGAAGTATACGGTTCAGATACACGTGCTGATGTCGCATATCTCAAGGCAAGACTGGCGACAGAAATACCAGTAGCAAAGGAAGGCGGTGCTTATCTTACTGTAAGGGATGAAGATAAGGAGGCACTAATTCCAGTCGCTCAAGAATTACAGGATATGGGCTTCACGATTTATGCTACGCCTGGCACTGCAGACGTGATTAGAAGTAATGGCGTTGAGGTGCAAACTGTCTATAGAATCAATGATAGAAAGCATCCTGACGCTCTAGATTTGATGAGGAAAGGACAAGTTTCTTTCATTGTAAATGTGCCTACAATCTCTGGTGGAGCTGTTAGAGATGGGAATATGATGCGAAGACTCGCAGTCGAGATGAATATACCATTTGTGACAACAATGTCTGGAGCCGTTATGGAAGTATCTGCGATTAAAGCAAACCGAGAGGTTGACCTAGTTCCAATGAGGTTGAAGGTCAATTACTGATCAGCATGCATCGTATGCTTCGATTATGTATTGTGTAAGTGGACTGGTCCAAGCAAGGTCGCTAATACCATCCTTTCCTTCTGAATCATATACTCTTACAACATCTTGGACACGGACATTGCCCTCACTTGACCTTGCTAAAATTGTCTTTGGCTTCGGTACCTTACCCGTTCCATGTGGGTCATAAACAGTATCTAATGCTTCAGCCAAGAACCAGTCTGCTTTGTCTGCAGGATCTCCTTCGAAGGTCTTTTTCGGCCTCTTGGCTCCAAACAAGCCACCGGCTTTCTTCTTAGGAGTAGTTGCATTAGACTTCTTCTTAGTAGTGGAAGATGTCGTTGATTTCTTAGAAGAAGATTTGGTCTCAGTCTTTTCTTTAGTGGCAACACTGCGGCCCTCAAACTCAGATTCTAGTTCCTTGCGGATTTCTTTTTCCAACTTCTTTCTAAGTGCCTTTTCATCAACAGATTTGTTATCTTTTTTGATGTTCTCAATTACAGTAAGATAGTGTGATGCTACTTGAATAAGTGCGGTTTCCATACTTGCTTCTAATTGCATTGAAACAACATCACCAGAGGAATCTCTCCATTTTCTCCATTGCAGCATTGTATTTGCATGGATATCTGATCCACACTTTGGACAAAATGACCTTTTTGGCGGCTTTAGAACTGGGATTGAACGCATCGCTTCAGGGTCGATTCCTTCATGTTCACCACTTGATACATCGTGAATGTGTGTACTAGCTTCCATTCCAAGGTCCATAGCATCCCTAAACATGCCCTCTTTCAAGTCCAGGTCCCCTGATTGAACCAGAACCCATCCATCGGTTCCTCTGACTGTAGCGCGTACAGCAGCAGCAGCGGCTTCGGATTCACCAAATTTGTAATTCTTGAATGCACTATCTGTTTCGATACTCGCATCTCCTTCGGCCAATGCCTCGGCAAAACCGTCTTCATCGCCATCTGCAGGTGCTGCAATCCCAAGCAAAATTGGATTTGCACCTTCTTCGACCTTAGCAATCATGTCGAATTTTTCTGCCATAGAGAGGTCATCACGTGTGCGAATGACATCTTTCAACTGGTTCAAATCGTGTCCTGTCGCAGTGATTGGACCGTGTACTGTAAGGTCGTTACCACACGAAAGACAGAACTTTGCAGCGGGTTCTACGCTAGCCTCACAAGTGGGACAGTATACCCCCGACATGGTATGCCAGCAACTGTTGATACCTTTCAATCGAACGGTGGAGATACTTCGTATCTGGTAAATTTGAATCACTTATGGGTCAGCCGAGTAAAGAAAGTACTCGGTTTCTATCCAATTCCGCCAGGATTGGAGCCAATCTAGGTCCTTTTTCAGTGCCAAGTATCGCAAGATATAGGTTTCTGTAACCCTGTTTGGGACTTATTTCATCATTTCTGAAACCTGCAGATATGGCTTCACTGATACCTTCGGAATTCCATGGGCAATCAGAAAGTGATGATTTTAGATTCTTCGAGATATCTAGGTCTAAACCAGTATGTGGCTCATTACGAACTTTAATCCGCAATTCTTCAGGGAAGTGAGGTCCATTTATCCAGGTCCTCATTCTTTGCAACTTACCAGAAAGATTTGCTCCACTCGATTCTATTATCTCCTCATCACTCTTCACTTGTGCAAGCATTGCGAGGTGCCTAAATGAAACATTAGATTCAGTTAAGTTACCGATTTTACTCATCCTAAGTGCTCCTTCTGCGTCTTCGAGTGCGACTCTTTGTCTTCTTGATAGACTATCATCTTTCATTTCAGATTCTATATCTCTGGAAATCAATCTCTCAAATTCATCGGCTAGTTCAACTAGAGACATGCCCGCATCAAATGTGATTGCCTTTTTCGGTTTAGTAGATGCAATAAGGAACCTCAATATTTCGGGAGGAACCAAGTCAAGGGCTTCCAATGGTCCGATTGTATTTCCTGTTGAGGAAGACATAGCACCTTGCCCTTTCAATGAAATCCACTCGTAGACCAAAGGATGAGGAGGGTTGTCATCAAATAGTAATGATATTTCTTTTCCAGTTGAGTACGATCCGCCTGCAGCCCCGTGATCTTTACCAAACGGCTCGCAAGTTATCCCAATCCATCCCCATCTAGCAGGCCAATCAATTCTCCAAGGTAGTTTACCTTCAGCTTTATTCAAATCAGACTTCCCCGGAATTCCATCTTGCTCCCAATGAACATATGGCCATTCAAATCCAGTCACGGTAACTCCGTCGAGGCTACCATTGTGGCCATATGGGTTGAAGGGAAACCAACTGGGTGCAAGTTCGCGACCACTTACTCTCTCTATGATCTCCCTGATTTCTGTTGCTTTTTCACAAGCTATTTTCGATCTTAAAGCAAATTCACCATTTGCATATGATGTATAATTGTCAATTATTCTTGGCCTGACATCTATCTGTTCTAGAGCAGCTAAGAATGGTTCTAAGAAGTGCTGTGCATAATTCCTACCGTCATTTCCTGGCTTGCCATTTTCGTCAGGTGCAGGTATAGTTGCTAATGCGCATCCGATGTACTTCTCGTATTCATCAGAGAGAAATGGATACACTTTTCGCAATGGGTCTGCAGAGTCAACAATGAAAACAAATTCTGCATCCATACCCGCATTTAAGCAAGCCTTTGTTACCATGTCACCAGTCAGAATTTCTCTTAGATGGCCGATGTGAAATTCACCGCTAGGTGTAATCCCTGAAGCAATTATGTGTTTGTCACCGCGATGAGACAATGTCTGCGCAGCAAAATCCGCCCAATGCAAGATAACACCTCAAACAACAGCAGCTCTAATGATTCCTCTTAGGGGGACTTCATCAACCTCGTTCCTGGCGGTCTTGTTGACCAAAACCATGCAAAGAGCAACTTCTGCACCTGCTTCGCGCATTGATTCTATTGTCCTGGACATAGTTACCCCGGTGGATAATACGTCATCTACAATGGCAACTCTCTTTCCAGCAACTTGGCCATATTTGTTTGACAGGGATCCTTTTCCTGGGCCTCCGTCAACATTTCTGTGAATCGCAACTTCACATCCTAGTTGGCTTGCAACCTCATTTGCAAACAGAACTCCATTTATTGAAACTCCTACAATGGTGTCGATACTATCTCCACATTCTTCCGCTGCAACATCAGCCATTATTGCACCGATAGCAGCAATTCTTTGTGGCCTTACTCCAATTGTTCTCCAACCTATTTGGACATCTTGTGGCTTGTCATTGTTGGAACTATCTGCAATAAGCCATGAAATTGTATCTTGTGATAGTGATAATTCATCAGCTATTTGCTGCGAATTAAGCCCTTCTTTACGCAAATTAGAGACCATGTCACGTAATTGTTCTATGCTCATACCCTGCTCCATATTTCATTACGGGTAGCCTATCAGACATCAAACCATCGTTGGTCAGGAACCAAAAGTTGCGGAAACCCTCAAATGGGGCGGGCTCGGGGAGGGAACCAATGTCAGACTTCGAGTATGAGTCTCTGCTTGACCGCGCAAGGTCAAATATTCCAGAAGATATCTCCAACAGAGCACGTTGGACACTTCCTGATCCTCAAATTATGATTGAGGGTTCAAACACTATTTTCCGTAATTTCGCTGAAGTTGTTAATCATATGGACAGAGATGACAACCATGTTTACCAATTCATGCTAAACGAGTTGGGTACTGCAGGTTCAAGAGATGGACCTCGAGCAAGATTCAAGGGTAGGATTCCTCCTAAGCGTTTGAAAAAGGCAATTGTGAATTACGTGAATACATACATCAAGTGTGTACAATGCAACGCTCCTGATACCCATTTCATCAAGGAAGGTCGCACAACATTGCTAAAATGTCAAGCATGTGGTGCAACACGTCCTGTAAAGCTCTAATCTAAGTAAGTCGTAACTTCTTCATGACTTGGCTTTGATACATTGGGAGTAGAGATTGGATATCCTGCTCGAATAAAACCTATAATCTCCTCATTTTGCTTATTTATCCCAAGTTTCTGATAAGTTTCAGAATCTCTTGTTACAGATCCTGTTGACCACAAAGAACCCACTCCGTTTGCCCAAAATGATAGTACCATATTGTGTAATGCACACACAGTTGCAGCATAGTCTTCTCTTTCTCTGAATGAATCATCAGGACTTAGTTTTGATGTAATTGCGAAAAGAACAGGAGCGTTTTGTATTTTTGAAACAGCCCTTTCGACATCTGCTTCGACATTGATAGATCCCTTTTTTTCGGATTTTATTCTTGCCAACTTTGTAATCAGTGGTATTAGTGATTCTCTAGTACTTTTTCCAATTGAATAGAATCTCCAAGGGTGCGTGTGTTTGTGGCATGGAGCACAGGATGCTGCTTTGAGCGCCTGCGTCACTATCATTTCGGGAACTTTCTTGTCCAAAAATCTGTAAATAGTCCTTCTAGAAAGAATATTTTCTTGGGGCGAAGTCATTTGAAGACACCTAGATTTTCTCAATTTTCGCAGCTAAAATAAAGTCGGCTTCTGCTAATCCATCAATTTTGTGAGTCCATATTGAAACCTTGACTTTACCCCAGGATAAATGGAAATCAGCATGATGGTTTTCTTGTTCACAGATTTCTCCTGCAGAGTTGACAAAATCAAGCGCAGTTGCAAAGTCATCAAACAAGAAATCTCTTTCCAAGTGATGTTCTTCTACCAATTTCCACTGGTCATTAAGTTGAACTAGAAGAGGCTTTATTTGTTGCAAATTCATTGCAGGAATATCGCCATTACATGGCAAACATTTCTTTTCTTCCAATGACATAGATTCATCCCCAAAGGTGTGAATCATCATTTCCTTTGGTCTTCTTCTCGACCTTTTCATGCAGGTTAGCTCTTCTCTTCTGATCTGCTCTTTCGAATTCCAATAATTCCTTGTCATCTATGTAAGCAGGACGAGTATGAGCGATTAGATCAATACGAACGATTACATCACGGGCGATGTAAGAGTGGTCGCCGTTTGCTGTGAGTATCTCAAGCGATGACTTGCCCGACGATAGTAATCTTCCGCGAACCCAAGTTTCATCTCCATCCTTTAATGCTCGTGCATCAAGTTGAACTTCGACTAAGTCGTCCTTTCTCAATCCATGTCGTCTTTCCATTAAATCGCCAGTATGGATACTTTGTAGATCATTGATTTTTGGAGATCCTAGATCTTCCCACATGCTCTTTGCCCATTTCGGTAGGTCCGACATGATTTGCTGTCGGGTTCCTCCTTCTAAGCCCTGACGCATACAAAATCTACCTACGAATTGAAAAATAGGAGTCGTCCCCCTTGACTTGGAGGCATCCTTGTGAAGGTAGTATGGAGAGATTTAGTTACCGTACTAACAGAGGAGGAAGTTCTCGATAAAGGATTTAGTCGCGCTAAAAAATCAGCAGACAGAGTAGATGACCCCGTCAAAGTTTTCCGAGTTCGTAAACAATTGAGTAGGATGGTCCAAACTGCTGCAGATGTAATGTCGCAATATTTGGAGGACACCGAACGCTCTTGGCCTAGCTTAGACCAAATGCCAATCTTCGACAAAGCGATGGTCGAAGCCTGTGTGGGCTGTGACAATTACAGGCACCATCTTTCCATGTTGGGTTGGGGTTCTAAGCAAATGAGGAAAATTGCTAAGCAAAACTCAGACAAAATAATTCGAACTGCTAGGTTCGAGATTATGCATGCTGCAAGAAAGGAAGCATACGGTCGCATTTCCAGTATTATGAGGAGAGTAGGCTCATCCTTAGATTGGTTACATGAAACTAGAATGATTCTCAGAGAGTTACCAGTAATTGACCAACTTTGTCCAACCATCGTTGTTTGCGGCGCTCCTAATGTTGGAAAAAGCGCATTCATTTCATCACTTTCTAGTGGAAATATGGAAGTTAATCACTACCCCTTCACAACAAAACAACTCCACGTCGGACATTTCAAACACCGAAGGGTTCCTCACCAGATGGTGGATACTCCTGGTTTGTTAGACAGGCCGATGGATGATAGAAATGCAATCGAGATGCAGGCTATTGCAGCGGTTGAACACGTTGGAAGTTTGTGTATCTTCTTGATGGACATCTCTGAGCAGTGTGGTACTAGTGTGGAAGATCAAAATAATTTGTTGGATGAAGTAAAATCTCTTCTTCCCGAAATTGATATGATTGTTGTTGTATCGAAAGCAGATTTGATGGAGCCAAGGCCAGAAAATTGGGATGAAGTCAAGCAATTCGAAACAGATTGGGATGGCGAAGGAGAGCCACATTTACCCGTTCTAATCGATGAGGAGGGTTGTGTGACAATTTCTTCATTGGATGATGTTGGAGTTACTGCTCTAAGGCTAGAGATAGTTAGGCGTTGTAAAGCAAATATGTCTAATGATCCACTCAGGTTACCAGATGGTTGGCATCGGCAAAGTTAACCCATTATTCCAACCGAGCTTAGGAGTATTGGTACAAAGAAAATTCCAACAAATATGAAGAACATTATTCTCATCATTTTGTCATTTTTCTCTCTCTTCTCTAATGCACTTGCACAATCTGGGTTTTTGCAGATTCTAGGTTCAGATTTTACATCGATATTTACTCCACATATTCTACAGTGATTGTGAGCACCAATGTGCGAAGAAATCTTGGAACGTGTATTGTTTATTTTCTTGCTAACTTTATCTTTTATCGCCTTTGCATCTACCATTTTATCAATCCACCTTGACTAAAGTTCCAACGAATGGTCTGCCTTCAAGAGCATCCTCGATTCTGCTCAAATCTCTACCATCTAATACAGCCAGCCTGATGCTTGCATCCATCGCCCATTTGACTGCTACGGGATCAACTGCGGCTGATTCCCCGGGACTCAATGGTTCGGTTCCAGTGATATTTGCTAATTCTGCAAGTGTCAACTCATCAATAGGCTGGGCATCTGGATTTGTTTTTGGATCTGAATCATGGATGTGGCTAACATTAGTTGCAATTACGCAGTGTGGCGCTCCGCAATCTCTCGCTAATGATACTGCTACTGCATCTGTAGTATGGCCAGGAGTTGTGCCTCCCATTATCACAATATTGTGTGAATCAAATAGCTCACAACCCTGGTTGGTAGTAATGGGGATAATTGGAGCCACATTACATCCTATTTCGAGTAAACTTTGCTGCAAAATTGTAGCGTTTAATCTTGTAGCTGCAATGCCGACCGTGTCCAGTCTATAGGGGTCTGAAAAAGATTCTTTCGCTAGATTAATAGCTTCTCTAGCAGGAAGTCCTCCACCAACAACAATTCCTAATTTGCGACCATTACCTTCGAAATGCACTGCCATCTGCCTTAGTTGGCCAAACCAAATTGCTCGTTGTTCTGCTTCTTCAGGTCTTAGAAGCGAGCCCCCTAGGGCAACAATATGGGTCGGCATCGATAGTGCGTGAAAGTCGACCATTCATGATGCTTACTTCTCAGAAGGCTTGAAAGTCCTCGCCTCAGCCCTTAGGGCTGGGGGAGACCTGTATGAGTGATGATCCAGAACAGGCTACCCGTAGACTGAAACTCAAACTTGCCCTTGAAGACCTTAGGGAAATGAAGGGTTTTGGGACAGAATTAGTTACTGTAATCATTCCTCCAGACAGACAGGTTTCTGATGCTCGCCAAATGCTCCAAAACGAGCACGGACAGGCTGCTAACATAAAATCAAAGTCTACCAAAAAGAATGTTCAGGCGGCTATTGAATCTGCTATTTCTTGTCTTTCCAAGTACAAGGATGCTGGAGAAAGAGGAATCGCACTGTTTACTGGTTCAATTATTGTTGGAAACAATAAAAATCGACATATTACAGTTGTAATTGACGATTTACCCCAACCCCTGCTTTCATTCCGATATCGTTGTGATTCAAGGTTTGAGTTAACCCAACTTGAAGATATGCTTGTCGATAAGAAATCATATGGATTGTTTGTTATCGATAGAGCTGAAGCAGCCTATGGGATTGCAAGTGGTAAGCGTATTCACGTTCAAGAATTTCTTGTATCGAATATTATGGGTAAGCACCGACAAGGTGGTCAATCAGCGCAACGTTTCGAGAGGCTAATTGAGGAAGCTGCTCACAACTTCTTCAAGCGTGCAACAGAGCATGCTTGTTCGTATTGGCTGCCTGAATTGGATAATATCCAAGCGATAATTATTGGAGGCCCAGGTGCGACAAAAGACTTCGTTGTAAAGAATGATTACTTCCACCACGAGATCACCAAAAAGATTGCCAAAACAACCTTCGATGTTGGTTACTCTAACGAAAGTGGAGTTAGAGAATTGGTTGACAATGCTGGAGGATTGATGGGTGAAATTGAACTCGATGCAGAAAGGAAGGTTGTAACAGAATTCCTTGAAGAACTTGTCAAAGCAAATCCCAAAGCAACTTATGGTGAACGGATGATTCGTCAAGCATTGCAACAAGGTGCTGTTGCAAAACTTCTGATTAGTGAAGGTATGCGCAAGAATGTAGTGGACATCGAGTGTAAATCTTGTGGGAATCAATGGACAGTAAGTATTGGGAGAATGGATGCATTACCTGCTTGCCCTAAATGTAAGGCAGATGGTGATGATTTGAATGAGCTAAGTTCAGTATCTTTGATTGATGAATTCTCTTCGCTAGCAGCAAAAGGCCGCTCTGAAGTAAAATTCATTTCTACAGACACTGAAGAAGGTGCTCAATTGGATTCCGGATTTGGTGGACTTGCAGCGGTTCTTCGATATCCTATAATGTGAGGCTTGACAATGTATATACTTAGACAAATTGTCGAACCATGCTTAGAGTTGGCACTTGCTGACATTGGGGTGTCTGGTGACTTTTGGAGAAACGCTCTTGGTACAAGTAGAGAGAAGTCCCAAGGAGATCTATCTCTACCCTGCTTTCCTTTTGCTAAACAATTAGGAAGGAACCCTGTTGAGATCGCTCAACAATTGGCCGATTCAATTTCGGGGGAATTCAATGTTAGTGCAACTGGTGGTTATCTCAATTTCAGTGCAAAGTCAGATTGGCTATCGAAGAGTGTGATGAACTTAGAACCTCCAATTGTGGAAAAAGAAGTATTGATAGAACATACAAGTGCAAATCCAAACGGCCCTTTCCACGTAGGAAGAGCAAGAAATGCAATACTAGGCGATACACTTGTTCGCCTAAATCGATTGTATGGAAATGAGGTGCGAGCGGAATACTATGTTGATGATATGGGGAAACAGGTTGGTGTTCTTGCATGGGCACTTGAAAATCTTTCAAAGGCCCAAGTCGATGAAATCCTAGGTGACGAGGATAGCGTAAATCCTCGCTGGGAAGGGAAAAAGGATCATGAGACAGTTCGTTGGTATCAAGCAGCACAAAACTTGCGCTCTCAAGATGGAGCAGAAGATATTGAAACGGCAATTAGTAAATTAGTCCACGCCTCAGAACATGGTGATGATTCTGTTCTAACTCAATTCGAAGAAGCATACAAACCTGTTCTTGATGGAATGTTAGAGACATTGTCTCGTTTGGGTATTGAGTTTGATACATTCACTAAGGAATCCAAATTTGTTGTAGATGGTTCTGTTTCAGCACTTATGGAGCGTTTGGAAAGCCTGGATATTCATGAGGTAGCTGAGAATGGAGCCCACTATCTTGATCTCGGTCAAAGAGGCCTAAAAGGTAAAACCGATTTCTTCTATAGAAGAAGTGATGGCTCTTCTCTCTATGCTACGAGAGATATAGCATATCATATGTGGAAATGGCAGCAATGCGACAATCTAGTCAACATACTTGGTGAAGATCACAAGTTACAAGCTAAGCAAGTAGGTATGACCTTGACTGAGTTAGGTCAAAAAACACCAGATGTGATGTTTTACGCTTTCATCAAATTACCAGAAGGAAAGATGAGCACAAGGAAAGGAAATGTAGTTTTCATGGATGATCTTCTAGAGGAGGCTAAGGCACATGCGGCATCTGTAGTAAAGGAACTGCGTGGTGATCTTGATGAAGAAGAAGTCAACAAAATTTCAGAAGCGGTTGGAGTTTCTGCTGTTAGATTCAATATTGTAAAGGTAAGCCCTGACAAAGGTTTCACTTTCAGATGGGAAGATGCCCTATCTTTCGAAGGAGAAAGTGCTCCTTTCGTGATGTATTCTCATACAAGAGCATGTTCGATTGCTCGTAAGGTAGGTCGTGGACCTTCCAAGGATTCAACAGGGGACGTACCTCCCGCAATGCACGAACTTTTACGCAGTATGGCTTGTTATTATGATAAATTGTCTCAGTCTGTTAACGAGAACAAGCCTCACGTCTTTGCATTGTTCATGCTGGAACTCGCTACAGCTTACAACTCATTTTATCGTGATTGTCACGTAATAAAAGACGGGGTCGTAAGCGAGTTCAACTATTCTGTGAGCGAGAAGGCTAGACAATTACTCCGTGAGGGTATGTCTGCAGTAGGCATTATTCCTCTGGAATCGATGTGAATGGACTATCTGGAGTTCTTCCGGCAGACTCTATTTCAGCTCCGATTGCCCTTAATTCATTCAATGCTTCTTCGATAGATTCAGTTTGTTTCAGGAATCTAGTTGGGGGCCAGCCCAAATCGATCTTACCTGGTTCATGGGTTGACTCTTCTATCCATGCTTCACATGCATTACCTGTGCACATTGCAGAGTAAGATTCCAAATCCATCCAAAATGTTCTACGTTTACAAACAGGACAGTCTCTACAATGCATTGTTGACAAAACAGTCATCCCACTTTCTCCGACTAGGTCAACTTCCCAGATCACTAAATCAGATCGAGTTAATGACATTTGGTCGGATTTCTTTAGGAATGTTCTGAGTACCTTCCAAGCAACTTCTTCTGAAGAAAAAACACCCAGTCCAATGGCGCCACCTTCTTCCTCTGTAACAGAGGGTACGAAGACTCTAGATGGTGCTGCCATGAAAGTGCTAGAAGAAGGGGGCCCTTCAATCCCTCGTCCATTCATGCTCGACTACAGCCAAACCTCCAGGGTGTGGAAATGGAGCATCTGGCTTCTCAATTCGTATTGATATCGATCCGACTATTGGGTTTTGTGAGATGTTGCTTACAAGTCTGCTGCATAGTGTTTCCATAAGGTTTACTGGTTGTGAATTTACAATCTCGGAATCCACTGCTGACTGCAAATCTGCGTAGTTTAGAGTTTGAATAATATCGTCATTGATTACATCATTGGCTAATGTAACCCATATCGATACAATGAATGGCTGAGATTGGTCTTTCTCGTAATCAAAAACTCCATGCTTTGCCATTACTTCATAAGATTCGAGCCCAACTCTTGTGGTCATAAGATCACTCTTCTCTTTCATGTACCCAAATAAGGTGATATCCGAATTGGGTCTTAATAGGTGAAGATACGGTTTTCAGAGGTATATTCCAAACAGCTTCTTCGAATTCTCTAACCATTTGTCCTTTTCTAAACCAACCCAAATCTCCACCTCTCTGACTGGAGGGGCAATCCGACTTCTTACGAGCAGTCTTTTGAAAATCTTTCAATTTTGTTATGTTTGAAGCAAGTTGAGTTGCTTCACCTTTACTCTTTACTAAAATGTGGCTTGCATGTGCGCTTGGTTTGACCATTTTACTCCCTCATTCATCTATGTTGTATGCCAAGAATTTGATGTAATTACCATATATTGTTGCTGAAATGCCCAGGCTTTCTTCATTAAATCGATCCATAGTATCGGCATATGTGTGATATTCCCATGACCCACTACCGTAACAAACAGCAGCTCTTCCAATTACATTTCCATCATCTAGTTGGTAGACGAAGGGGCAATGGTCAGAATTGCAAGGCATACCATTTGGTTCTCCAAGTCCTCCATCATATAATCCGAGATTGATTACATACTTCTTAGCCATCTCAGGATTTTCTTCCTTGTATTTTTCAGTTAGTGCTTCAATATGCTCATAATCATCTGGATGATTTGTGAAAAGGGTCACAGAGTTACCACGTTCTTCTAGATCAATGTCGACGTGATTCATGTCTAGATTGATGTATAGGCGTAAGTTTTCAGCCAATGCTTGATTCTTGTCAGCAACATATGCTGTCGAACCCCATAGGCCCTCTTCTTCACCTCCCCATGTGCAAAATCTGACAGTTCTGTCCGGTTCTCCATGTTCGGAGACATATTCTGAAAACATAGTTGCCATTTCAAGAACTGTAGCGGTTCCAGATGTATCGTCTACAGCACCTGGTGCATGGTATACTGTGTCATGGTGGGCTCCTACAATTAACAATTCATCGCTCTTGCCATAATACGTGCCACACGGAACTCTTACCATCATTTCTTCATCATTGGTTACGTCCATAATCATCTCTAGCCTTCCACTAGCATTGATTACAACCGATTCAAGAATTTCACCAGCATCTTTGCTGACTGCTATGAATGCTAATTCTGATGGTACGCTACCTCCATTTGCTTCAACGATTGCACTGTGACTAGTTCCTTTGAAAATTGGTACGCAATCATTGCCTTCAATTTTACCACAATTGTAGTTCTTATTTGCCCTGATTATGGATTGTAGGTCATATTCTATAGCCTTGACCATTATGTCGGTATTACTCGGAACTGAACCTCCTCCGACGATATAGCCAACGTTGCCGCTAGCTAATTGCCAAAGTGAATCATCTGAGCCATCTCCTAGGTGTATTACTTCGGTATCTTGGTTGAATTGAATATTAGATTCGCCAGAGAATCCTTGAATGACGTAATCCATTCTGTGATTTAGAGTGATTATTTGGCGATCAATGTCGGCGGCAGAGCAAGGAATAATCCCGAAACTGCCTGATGATCCCGGAATACAAACTCTAAGACTTGGTTCGCTATTCACACTGTGCATGGGTACATCGTAAGTATCCAAAGTTGACTGGTAACCTAGTTCTTCAAACAAGTCGTTGATGTATTCTGCTGTAGCTTGCTCTTCTGCTGTGCCACTCATTCTTCCTTTCCATTCTGGATGGCCTAGTGCGAGTAATTCTTCTGCGTATCTCAAGGTTCGTTCTTGATCATAATCAAGAGATGCTCCGTAATCAACAGGCTCCTCGTCGAGGTAGAAATAAAGGAAAGTAGATGAAAGAAATAAGGCTACTAGTAGAATAGCAAGGAAAGTTGAATTTTGGAAAAATGAAAGGGCTGAACGTCTGTTGTCCGCTTCAATCCACTCGTCGGCAATTTCTGCTGAAATTACCTCGCCATCAATCATTTATTTCCTCTCCAGTCCAACGCTTGGTAAGTTCGTTATCTCTACCTAGGTGGTCAAGGATGCGTGCAACTATGAAGTCAATTAAGTCATCCATAGATTGTGGTAAGTTGTAGAACCCTGGAGATGCAGGGATTATTGTAGCTCCCCACCCAGATATTTTTGCCATGTTTTCGAGGTGTACTGTAGCATATGGCGCTTCCCTTGGTACTAGGATCAAGTTTCTTCTTTCCTTCATTGCAACTATTGCTGAGCGTGTTGCAAGGTTGTCGCCGATTCCGGCTGCAAGTTTACCGAGAGTTGTACCGCTGCACGGACAAATAACTACAGCATCAATGGCCGCAGAACCAGATGCTGACTTTGCAGCAATGTCATCATTATTTTCTAGAATTGCCCCTGTCTTCTTAGCAAGTTCTTCGGGGGTTAAACCATCACATTCGTGAGCCATAGTTATCCTTCCAGAATCAGTTACAACCAATCTGACATCAGTACCTAGTATTTCGGCCAAGCGTACGCCGTAAATGGACCCTGAGGCGCCAGAAATCACAAGAACAATCTCGCCCATTACCTACATGTCGTATGGAACTATGTATCAAGTTATGTTAATGGCTGTAAGCAATACCTTTTCTAATACAATTACTGCTTTTGCAAAAGATTCAGGGTCTATAGACCAGCCTATTCTAAGCCATTCTTCAAGGCCAGAATCAAACATACAACCCGGTACTGCTAACAATCCATGTGTTTTACCAATAGTGTCGATCATTTCCATCGTATCTACGCCGGGTACTTTGAAAGCACCGAATACTCCATACGGCGGTGGAATCCATTCAATGCCCACTCGAGTGAGCATTTCCTGTAGCAATGGCAGATTCTTTTCTCGATAGTATTCAATTAGTTCTACTGGCTCATGTAATCTGTCTTTTATTTGTTCAGCGATACGAATTACTGGGGATGACATAATTCCGGCCATATTGTGGAATGTATTCTCTGCATTCGCAATAATGTCCTTACTTGCAATCATCCATCCGTATCTTATTTCACCCAAGCCATGGATTTTTGTTAAGGATGAAATTGTGACGCAGTTATCTCCTTCTCTAAAAAATGGAATCCAATTACGATCTGCTCCAGCGTATACTTCATCGCTAATTATTCTCACATCGTTATCTTTGCATGTTTGAATTAACCATTCACGATCAGATTCTGTATATGACCAACCAACAGGATTCAATTGAGGACAAACCATCAACAAATCTACCTGTGAGATTACTGCTAACCATTCTTCTCTATCTATCTCCCACGCTGCATTAGTAGGTTTTCTGCGAACGACAATTGTCTCTAGTCCGAGAATTCTAGCAGTTTGGCTTAATGGGCCATATGAAGGCATTTCAACCGCAACTTTGCCTCCTCTGGATGCTGCTGAAATAGCTATGCTAATCGCCTGGGTTGCGCCATGGGTCAAATGGACATTTTCTACCGCTACATCATACATTTCACTGACGAGTTTTCTATCATCTATTCCCGGGCCTCTATGATTCTTCCAAATGTTGTCGATACTACCCAACTCCCAAGGGAATTGTAGGCCTGAGAAAGAGAGATTGTGAGGTCTCATTTCTTTCAACCTAGGGATATACCACTTTAGGTATGAAACTGGAGGTATTTGTTCTCCTTTAGCAGGTCCACCCTCAACTGGATGATGTTCTCCCATGATGTTGTGATGGATAGGCACTTAATGAATAATTCACTCTCTGTATAATTGTCTTCCAAGAACGGATGAGTTCTCTATTAAAGAATCCAAAATTTCATTCTTTTCCAATTTAATGCCAAGTGCTGCTAAGCTTGTTGTAGTATCTTGGCCTAAGCCGCATCCACTTACCATTTCCACCCTGCCAGCAGGTGTGTTGTAGTTTATCGTCAAACCGTGTCTACTAGTCCAACGCAAGAAGGATAGTCCGATCGAACATATTTTGTTATGACCAATCCAGACTCCTTGCATTCTGTCATCTCTTGTAGCAGTTATTCCATTGTCTGATAGGGACTTTATGACCCATTCCTCTAGGATCGAGATAATCGCCTTAACGTTTGATTCGCCATCTAAATCCCACTTGAATATAGGGTAGATTACAAGTTGGCCAGGGCCATGCCAAGTTAGGCCTCCTCCTCTGTCAACAGGCGAGGTTGGATAATCTGCTGGAGGCTTTATGCCGTCATTTCTTGCTCTTGGTCCAACAGTTACTATCTCGTCGTGTTCACAAATTAGTAACGTGTCGATAATCTCATCATCAATTCTTTTTGCCTGCATGATTCGCATTAAATCATCGGCCTCAGAGTGGCTAATATTTCCAATGTTATTGACAATAAATTGTCGCATTAAAATCCCTCAGAATTTACCACTGCTTCCAAAACCGCCTTTCCCTCTCTCGGTTTTAGATAATTCTTCGAAATGAACTTCCTTGTAAGTCGTTATTGGTACCGGGGCAATAAGCATCTGGGCGATTCTTTCACCTTTTTTCAGTTCGATTACATCGCCTTCTCCAATCCATGTTGCTAGTACCATCAATTCCCCTCTATAATCAGAATCAATCGTTCCAACTCCATTCGGCATAATCATTCCCTTTGCTCCCAGGGATGATCTTGAGCGAATTTGTCCTTCCCATCCTTCCGGTATAGCTACTGCTAATCCGGTCCTTATTTTGGTAGATGAGCCCTTTTTCACAATAGTGTCTTCAAGTGCTCTAAGATCCCATCCTGCTGCAGAATTACTACCTTGTGTGGGCTCCGAAGCATCAGGGTCAAGTTTTGCAAAAAGTACTTCCACATTCTGCCGCATGTTTACCTCCAAGGGAAAGGGGCTATCAAGGGCTTTGGTCGATTAGTTGTTTCTTTTTGTGTAAATTTGTTGTTTTTTTGGAATGATATATATCAATATTAATGATGCCTTGTCTAATCCTCTGAGTAGATATTTTTCTACCGGAATTCCACTTGAAATGCACCTCTTTGTTAGAACACATTATAGGCTCGTTAGTACGGCCAATGAATTCCACCGCGAGCGGATAACGGGAGGTTGACAAGATGACGCCAGAATCACAAAATCAAGACGGCTTTGACCTAGACCTATCTTCCGAGTTCGTAGAACCTATGCTCAAAGAATCCCTAGACCGTTTCGTTCTGTTTCCTATAGAACACGCAGAGGTCTGGGAGATGTACAAAATGCATGCTGCATCTTTCTGGACTGCAGAGGAAATAGACCTTGCAGAAGATGCAAAAGATTGGGCTACACTTTCTCCTGATGAACAGCACTTTTTGAAACACGTTCTAGCGTTCTTTGCTGCATCTGATGGTATTGTTAATGAAAACTTAGTCGTGAATTTCGCTAATGAAGTACAATGGGCAGAAGCTCGTACATTCTACGGCTTCCAGATTATGATGGAGAACATCCATGCTGAAACCTACTCTTTACTGATTGACACTTACATCAAAGATCCAGTAGAGAAAGATCACTTATTCAAGGCTCTAGAGACAGTGCCATCTGTCGAAAAGAAGGGCAAGTGGGCTCTACGCTGGCTAGATCAAAAGCGTGCATCATTCGCTGAGAGACTGGTTGCATTTGCAGCGGTTGAAGGAATATTCTTCTCAGGTTCATTCTGTGCTATATTTTGGCTTAAGAAGCGAGGATTGATGCCAGGTTTGACCTTCTCAAATGAATTGATTAGCAGGGATGAAGGGCTACATTGCGACTTCGCATGTTTACTCCATTCCATGTTGGTTAGAGGCGCAGGTGAAATGAAGATTAGTCAAATCATTTCCGAGGCAGTAGAAATAGAAATCGAATTCGTTACAAGCGCTCTGCCAGTGTCTTTGATTGGAATGAATGCCGATCTTATGAAACAATACATTCACTTCGTTGCAGACCGATTGTTGGTAGCCTTTGGTGTTCCAAAACTCTACCACGCAGAGAATCCATTCCCATGGATGGAAATGATTTCTATGCAAGGTAAGACGAATTTCTTCGAGAAGAGGGTAGGAGAATATCAGAAGGCTGGCGTAATGGGTTCTTCTAGTCTCGGAGCGGTACAACAACGCTTCTCTATGGAGGAAGACTTCTAAACCGTCCGCGTCCGACCACGGATGCTGCACGCTCACAAGGAAACGAATCAGGGGGACAGAAAAAATGGGTCT
>Ga0208277_1000388_pt1 | contig 26297 bp, 16 predicted proteins | sample ETNtaG_5_FD_185782 | JGI IMG/M metagenome (GOLD analysis project Ga0208277, IMG submission 185782) | Marine microbial and viral communities from oxygen minimum zone, Eastern Pacific Ocean - ETNP201406SV205 (SPAdes) (version 2) | ecosystem: Environmental > Aquatic > Marine > Oceanic ...
TAGGAATGGATCTCACTGACAAAATCGAAATGTTTTGCAGCATACATGGCGATTCTCCTGATCAAGTTACTAGAGCAGCATTAAGAACCCACATGAAAGCAGAAATGGTTGCTTCAGATGACCTTCAAACTGTGCTAGAAGCACGGCATCAACAGCTAGCACAACGGCTGAGACAAAGAGAGGATCACACACCCTAAGGAGGGCGGATGGACATGGTAGGGGATGGGAACTCAACCAATGCAGGGGGGCGTCAAAACCCCCCTGCGACCAATGTCTTTCTCCCACTAAAGTTACGAAGTGCATTAAGAAATACAATGCTAACCAAGTGTACAAAATCTAATCCAATAAGAGAATTGTTTCAACAAAACTTGGATCCAATCAGAGACAGAGCAGTAGATGCATCTACAATTTTCACCACACACCCCCCCGCTCCGGCGGGGACACCATTCAACCCCAGAAATTTTGAGGGACTTAGAGAGAGAGCCTTTCAAATTCAAAGAAATGTATGATCACCCACACACCCGCCCCGAATTTCGGGGCAACCTAATTGATTTGGCCGCTAGGCATCTAGCGAATCTTCTTGAGGGGCCGAGTTTCAGAAGAAAATGTGACTGCCCAAGAATTTGAGTTCGTAGCCCACGATACTCTGCGCGAAGGGCAAGCAAAAATGATTGAAGATGGGAATATTGTTCTTCAAAAAAATGGTTTTCTGTTCGCCGCAGCACCAACTGGAATCGGGAAAACAGCAGCTTCTCTTTCTTCTTCACTCTCTGCAGCAAAAAATCATCCAGAAGGTAAAAAGAAAATTTTGTTCCTAACAGGTAGACAGAGCCAACATCGAATAGTTGTTGATTCAGTGAAAAAAATTAACGAAAAGATACTTCTTTCTGATCAAATCAAATTGGTCGACATGATTGGAAGAGAATCTATGTGCATAGATGTCGATCGAATTACTGGGAAATGTAGTTGTGAAGCAGATGTGCCAGAAGATATGAAGACTCTTGGGAGAAATAATCTACGTAATTTCATTTTAGAGGGACCAAAACACGTAGACGAAGTGATAGATTTAGGTCGGAAAAGAGGCATATGTTCTTGGTCAACAGCACGTTCATCTGTTAAAGATTCAGACATCATCGTTTGCGATTATAATCACGTATTTGTCGAGAACATTAGAGAAGCCTCTCTCCCATCAATGGGAATTGAACTTGAAGATACAATTATCGTGGTAGACGAAGCACATAATTTGCCAAACAGAATCAGAATGGGGTTAGAACGGAGATTAACTAATCAAATAATTAGAGATGCATTCAATGAAATGGAAGAACATCGAGGACGATTAGATAATTTATCTGCTGAAAGGGTAAATTCGAATTCGAAAACGGATATGCATAATGACGATTTAGAGAATGCACGGAAATCTGAAGCGGCATTATCTAGAATTAGAACAAGTATTAGCGAATATATTACCAGCCTAAAAAAAATGTTAGGCAAACAAGAGGAAATGATGACACATCCCTCTGAGTTACTAGAAATAATTGAGAACTCACTAATAGAAACAATTGAGGAACCAATTTCTCTTACCAACTTCATCAAAACTTTACAAGAAGTCCAAGTGGATCTTGATGAAGAAATAGATGACGAACAAGACTTAGCATGCTATAGGTTTGCAGAAATAATCTCCATTTTGGATGAGAGAAGAGGAGAGAAAGCATTGGCAACCGTATTCGATCTGTTGGGTCTCAAAGAGGAAGGACGCATTACAACCCACTTACTAGATCCTGGAGTTGTTTCTCAATCCGTTTTTTCTAGGTGCTCCGGAGCCATCCTAATGTCTGGAACACTATTTCCCCCATCGATGTATGGTGAAATCTTGAGAGTTCCAAAAAATCGAGAAGTTATCTATGAAGAATATTCAAGCCCATTCGAAAATGATCGCAGACCAGTATTACTTGCAACTGATGTAACTACTAAATATTCAAATCGAACCGGTGAAAATACTAGGAAGATAAGGGAACATATCCATAGCGTACTCCGGCAAACACCTGGACATGTTGCTATTTTTCTACCATCATATGACTTACTAGATGACATCATCAATGAAGGTTCATGGCCAGGAAGAAGAGTGATTGTTGAAGAACGAAGTTGGTCTAAATTTCAGGTAGAAAATGCACTAATTCAACTCAAGCGATCAAGAGATGCAGGTCAGAGATGTATCTTAGCAGGAGTCTATAATGCACGATTATCTGAAGGAATTGATTATGACGCTAATATCTTAGATGCTGTAATTTGTATTGGAATCCCTATGGCAAGACCTACAGCATCTAATCAAGCACTAAGAGATTATGTTGCTGAACGATTTGGAGAAAGAAATGCATGGAAATATTCTGCTGCACAACCTGCAGTGAATTCAATTTTACAAGCCATGGGTAGACCAATCAGAAAAGCAGAAGATCGAGCGATTGTAGTCATACTTGACCGGCGAGTAGGAGATAGAGGATATCGTAGTTGCTTACCACGTAATCTAAACATGTTTGAAACAGTTGACTCAAGTTCAACAGAACGTCTTGTTAGACGGTTCTTTACCCGCCATCCAGAACCAGCAAGACATAGTGGATGACTACGAGGGTTGATGACTATGCAGTACTTGGGCAGGATAATGTCGGACATGCAATGGCACACCATCGAGATAGACGGAGAAGGTGAAAATCAAGCAGTTGAGCATAGCTTGGATTCGACAGCTATGGAATTACATGCACATTTTATTTCCACTACTACTGTAGATTCTCCTGCAATTAATGGGCACGAAAAATTCCTACAATCTGCAAGTGAAGTTGTCGAACGCACAAGAGAAGCAGATTCACAACTGTTTGCTCAAAATCTCATGGGCGCATCATTAGATGCAGTGGCAATGATTGATGGAGTTTCCATAATGACTCTAGGATTGCCTTCTGACGGTTTGGAGGTAAAGGTAGGAATCCATTCAGGAACCTCATATCTTCGAATCGATAGAGAAGGGTTAGAACCAGTGGTAACCCCTCTTCCAAATGGAAGAGAAATACTTAGTGCAACTCATGCTAAAGGTAGATTAGAAATTCGTTTCTCAGAATGATTACCTAGTAGGTATCTCAGCCATATTCTGTATTTCAGAAACAACATTTGACAATGCTTGTTGAGCAGCAGCCTTGTGAGAATCACCCATCTCATGAGAAGAATATCTTGCTTCCTCAAAGACTTGGTCAAGTGCTTCCAAAGCAGATTCACGAATAGGTAATGCCTGACGAATAGCCATCTCGAATTCACGTACTGTTTCGAAATCACGTCTCAAGAATCCATTTTGCATCAGTACCAAACATAAATCCTCATAGCAATTGAAAATTGCTTCTCTAATCTCATCACCAGCAGCTAATAGTTCAGCAGTATATGTGAAAATATCTTGGATCTCCTCAATTGTACTGCGTTTTCTTCTCATTTGAATTACTGCGCCTGCAGCCGCAAGTAAAATAATCGCAACAATTGCAATAGAACTTGGACTGAATACAGACTTTGATTCATCTGCCTGAACATATGTTAGATCAATAACAATATTCAACAAATCACCTCGATCATCCGGAGCGATCAATGAAGATGTTGTATTAAGGCGAATTTCAAAGTAGCCCCAATGAGCAGTATCAGAAAATGTAGGTAGTGGTTCCTGGCTAACGAAATTGTACTCAAATACACCTGATTCATCAGTTAACTTCCCGAACTGAGTAATCTCTGAGGTTTGATTGAATAATAATGCTGTAATCGAAACATTGGCAATACGGGCACCAGTATCATCTGCGGTTACAATAACAGTTCCAATAATTTCTCGAGAATTAAGGTCAACTTCTACTGAATCAGCACTAAAGGAAGCAGGTACCATCAAGAATGCGTCAATTCCGACTTTCTCTGCCTCATTAAAGAATCTAGATTCATCTCTTACCACCTTTAATGTAAATTCAAGATCACCCTGCATAGGTGAACGGCCAACCAATGAAATTGTGAATTGTCCAGTGGCATTGTCCCATGTCACTACAGCATCAGATTCTACAGCTCCAGCCCAAATCAGTGAAATGTCTGAACCAATGACTGTATTTCCTGTACCACCAATCTCAACGATTCTACCAGTGATCTCAATTGGATGCGAGGAATTTGAACGGATATTATTATCTGAAACATCAATTATTTCGACAGTAACATCAGACCAAGTATATGCCGTAGCATTAGCTTCTGCTCCAATGAATTGGTCATTACCATCATAGGAGATTCTAATGTTATGCATTCCACGGTCATATGAAACCAAAACTGGAATCTGAGTAGAAAATGCACCAGTTGAATCGGTAGTTACCGTTGTAAGTACGACGCCGTCTAATTCGATTGTAATAATCGCCCCCTCAATTGGAATACGTGGACTTGTGTCACTATCAACTAGAATACCCGAAAGGTTCCATGTCTCACCCCGTGTTGCTACCCCTCCATCATCAAGGACCAAATTGGTAATCTCTGCATTATGCTTAATGATAATGCTAGTATTCGATTGTCCACCCAAATAGAACCCTTGAGGCTCAGAATAGGCAACAATCTCATGTGACCCAATAGAAAACGCTGGCCCAACTATCCAATCCAATGCCCAAGTACCGTCAACTTCAGTTGTAGCAGAACCAATGATGCTATTGTCAACACGAACAGTAACAATATGACCTGGTACCCAGTTATCTGGAATATTATCCCTAATCGTTCCCGAAATTATCACAGTATCTCCAACTGCTGCTGTATCAATTGCATCAACTGTTACAACTATTGGCGCATATACATCAAAGGTAGTTGTGGCATTTGATGGAAGATACAATGGAGCACCAGCAAAACGAACTTCAACATTTTGAGTCCCCAATGGCATGTCACTAGGAACTGGATACAATATAGAAACGACTCCTTCAGAATCAGAAGTAACATTGGTCAAGAACTGCCCATTCATCCAAACACTAAGTGTCATGTCTGGAATAGGGCGCTCGACAATATCTAGAAGAACACCTGTTAGATCAAGGAGTTCTTCACGAGTAACATCTGCATTCCCACCAAATAATCGAATCTCGGTTGGTACTGAAACATCGAATCCTAAAGTATCAGTTGATTCAAGATAATACTCAGGGTTGAGAGAATCTCCTTGCCCCATTGGATCCACCCACAGGAAACCACCAAGGAAAAAGGCAGTCGCATTATGAGGACCTGGTGTAGTATCCACAGGTAAAGTGTAAGATATCGACCATTGGCCAGTAATTGGATCAGACTGTACGATAGTCGCTGCACCAGTATCTACTCCATCGATGGCGAGATGAATTAGACCACCCACAGCTTCTCCAGTTTCATTTAACAAAGAAGAGCCATGTTCATCAAGAAGGGTACCATTTACCATTATTGTTTGACCTGCGACCAAATCACCTTCTACAGAATTAACTGTTAGAACAGTTGGAGCTAGAATAATGACTCTTGTAAATGTTGAATCACCAAGAACTCCAGTTGTACCTTGAATTCCATCATGAGTGGCATTGATAGTCAAAGGACCTGTAACCCATGTAGTTGGAACGCTAAAGTTACCAGATGCAATACCATTCTGATTTGTAAATATCTCAAATGTGATTAGCCCAGCTATTGAGATATTGATAGATGCATTCTCCACTGGAGCACCTGCATTATCTAAAAGAGATAAAGCAACAGTGATATTATCGCCCCTAATCGTTCTTCTATCGGGATCTAAATCTAGAGGGTCACTAAAATCAAGAACAGTGTAGCCTCTACTATCAAAGTCGGTCCCATTAGTTGAACCAAGGAAATAATTGACACCAGGAGTATATGTCACATTAATTGAGTGAGTTCCCCGTGGGAAGTCTTGATCAAGACTGATACTTGCTGACCAATTACCATCATACACCGTTCCATTTACAACAGTAAATGAATCTGTAAATCCATCAATTGTAAATCCTAGAACAGGGAGAAGATTATTTCCGTTCCTATCAATGATTCCAGAGCCATTCTCCGATGTTAGAGTACCTGTAACATTGAATGTATCACCTGCAACTGGATTATCTAAAATAGGGTCAACTACCATAATTGTAATTGTACGAACTGTAACTGTACTGAAAGTACGATTAGTCCCTAGTAAAGTGAAATTACCTGAATAATCTAATCGAATATCTATCATACCTAATGGATGGGAACTAGGAATTGTGAAATTAAATCTAACAACTCCTGTTTCATTAGTAATTTCATCTGATAGGGCAGTTTCATGGAAAGTGCCTGAAATAGTCTGATTAGAAAGAAGTCGATCTTGATCAGATTCCTCTACTAAAGTAGCACCAAAACCAATAGAATCACCGCGATTAACAATTACTGGAATTAATGGAGAAATCTGAGTAAATCCAGTTACTCCCTTAACCAAAACTTGTTGAGAAATATTACTTGGAAGATAGAATGGATTTGTATCTTCTAGAACCTGAATCAATAAGGTCTTGTTCCCACTAGTTATTCCATCAAGTAAAGGATCAGTCGGGACTGTAATATTGAAAGTTCCATTAATGGCAGTAGTAAATGATGAAATTAGCACCTCAGATGGATCACCTTCAAAGAATACAGATACATCAATGGGGCCACTGAAGTTTCTATTTGGATCATTGAAATCATCAACTGAACCTGCAACAATAAAAGTCGACCCAGCAGTAATGAAAGTAGGTGGAACTATGGAATCAATTACAACGGAAGTTGGAACTAAGACAGTAATGTTGAGATCAGTATAATTGCCAATCCATCTGGCAGAACCTGTAGACAACGGATCAGTCACATCATCTGGCATCAAAATTCTGACATCATAATAACCTGGATCTGTTCCAGCAGGAATTGTTGGTGAGAAACGAGCAATTCCATCTTGGTTCCCACTAGTTGCAGATGAAAGAGTCTGATTGTTTGGTCCATCCCAATCCCAAATCATTTGAACTGCTGCACCTGTAATATTCGAACCATCAGCAATGTCTGTTACTGATACGTTCACTTCTAAGATATCTCCAGCAATAACACTAGATGGTGGATCAATAGTATTCAAAACTGATTCAGATTCTACTCCAATGAGAATACTAGCTTCCTCTTCAGTGGAATAATAAGCACCACCAATCGGTGGACTAATACTGAAATCAGCAGCAATTTTCAGGTCATAGACTCCTGCTCCAACGAAACTAGGAACTAGGAAAGTAACATTGTATTGGCCAGTAGTTGTGTTTAACCAACCAGAACCCAAATCTACAATCTCTGGTGCAGGGGGCTCCCCCATAGGTCCCGATGGACCAGATCCAGGTAACTCCATAGACAGAATAATTGTAGAATTGTTGTTTAATATTAATGGGGAACCAGACAAATTAGAATCTCGTAATTCACCAGTAACATAATTCGTATTACCTATGTGAGTCCAACTTTGGCCTAATGTTGCTGAAACACTACCTAGACCACTAATACGAATTGTAGTATTGTTTGAAGCAGAATCGTACCAAGTCGAACCTGAATAATTAATCCATAATGGGTAATCACCTGCAGGGACTACCGGAGAGGTATACTCAAAGGTAAATCCTCCATCTTCAGGGTCTAACGTAGTGTTTACCAATACACCGTTTATCTCTGTTTGATATGTACCATTGAATGGCTGTTCAGTACCCCCTGTGTGATCAAACATACCGATATTGATTAATTCCATTTGATCTCTCTGAATAGGGTCGAAAAAGTAATCAAAAGTAACGAAACTCTTGAGGCCGTATCCTGGTGGCATGAATACTTGATCATCAGCTTCTAATGTTGAAGAATCGAATGTAAATCGAATATCTACAAAACCGGGAGAAATGGGCACCAGAGATGGATCCATGAGCCATGAAATCGAGAAATTACCTGGATTGCCACTCCACGTTGTTGAATTAAGCACCCATGATGTAATGTCAGTATAGGGTGCACCTGATCCATTGACACGCATTTGAAGATATAGAGTTCCTTCCATTGGAACTGGGTTAAGTCCTCGACTAAGGACTGTACCATTCATAAAAATCGAATCATTAATTTCAAGAAGTGAATTATTCGCCGATGGGCCTTCAAGAACTATATCCAAATTAGGCGCAGGTGTGACATTCATTGTCACAATCTGAGAAAGAGGACGTAGATGATACAATGGTGAAGAACCATTCTGTAAATCTGCCTCATGCCAGCCAGGGAACTCAATCGTAGCATTGTTGAGTCCTTGCAATTCATTCTCATCTAAGAATACAATAATTTCAAAGAAACCAGTAGGCCCGATAGAAGTAGTATAACTCTGTGCACCTGAAACAGAAGAAGTGAAATTGAACCAAATAAAACTGAAACCATCAGGATTGGAATCACCATCTAAATCCCAATCATCCAGAAGAGTAACATCAGTTTGAGGGATATTTTCTATTTGTAATCGGCCAGATAATGTTGTATTCGAACCTGCCCCAAATACTGGCTCATTAACAGGAAGAGGGTCTTCAATAGTTACATTCACATCATCTGTTACATTGACAATATAATTATCGAATAAGCCATTTGAACCAACATAACCACTAGGAATTGTTTCTACTACCAATGCCCCATACCCAGGTGGGATGTATTCTGACGGATTCCCCTTGAGAGAGAAAGTCCCATTAGCCGCAGTGATAGCTGATCCAATCTGACGAGAAGGTTGTGCTGCAGAACCTGGAACCTCACCCGCTGCCAAAAGTGGGACTAAATACAAATCAAGAACGACTCCACCAACAGCAGATTGATTTGAAGAATATACTAGAGTACCGTTAAGATAAGTTTGACCCGAAGACCCATCTCTTTCAATGAAAAGAGGGCCCCATTCTGCATTCAGGATCTCAACATCTTCAGCAGGAGGGCAAGCATTGAACGGAACCCAACCCATCTCTGCATTACCTAAAGCTGAATTTGTCTGCATGTGGACTTCTACCCACGAACCATAATTCAAACCTAATACCTCGTAACCAGTTCCATGCCAATTTCCATCAATGTATCCAGTGACCTTACGAGCAGGTAAACCAGCAAGTCTAGCCATGGTTGTAAGAACTGTTGTCCAATCATCACATGTTCCTTCCTTGGAATCAATGAGAACAAATTGAACTGCATCTGGTCCACCTCCTTGTGGATATCCACTACCATCAAAATTTAGACGTGGGGTAAATGTTGCATTTCCATTCTCAATGAAATCAGATAAAGCTTCCATCTTCTCCCATGCAGATAAAGCTCCTGAGGACGTAATAATAGATTGAGTAATATTGTTTACTTCTGATTCAGGTAATGAATTATCGGTGAAATAACTTGGTAAATCAAGAGCATAATTACTTCCAGAATAGGCTGTACTATTGGATCTCACAGAATCTGAAAACCAAATCTCAGGAGCATCTGCTATCAATAGATCCAATGTAACATCTGTCAATGGGACGTCATGAGTATAATTTGTATGATTTAATCCTGCAGATGGATCAGCCCATCCATTAAACGTCGTAGTACTCCAATGATGAGGGACATTTGAGTCGGGCTGTAACATGAATGGGAAGGTATACTCCCAACTTGTAGTATTGTTATGGAAATTTGTAGATGCAATCCAATTATTATCTGTAAAACCAGGAGATATAGGATTTAGAACTACTAGTGAGGTATTGACCCCATAATCTACACCTGTATAACTATCATAAGTGTAAGTTCTCCAATAATGTACCAAAGCAGGATCGACATTTAGTGTAGTATTATTTGCCCAGAAAATAACCTGATTTTCGATTATATCGTCAGTCGGGTCAAATGGATCTTGCCCGGAACCAGCACAGTTTGTGGGCCAAAATGCAGGAGGGCATTCCTGATAGTCAGTCATTCCACCACCATCTGTATCTGGATCTAACCAATTTGTGCCAGTATTATTTTCAATAGCATCTGGAATGCCGTCACCATCCGTATCAGCAGGATTCAAATCGTCAGACGGATTGTTCTGAGGGTTAGTTCCATCAAGATACTCTTGGCCATCCCATACTCCCCCTACATCTGTATCAACTGCTTCATAATCAGTAAGGAAAGTATCAGAAGAACCATTTCCACCCATCCCAGGAACGTAAAACAGAGGACAACCAGTGTTATTCTCGAAATAATCATTCAATGAATCTCCATCTGTATCTCTATTGTTATCACAAGGTTCCAGTGGATCAGTTCCATTCAATATTTCATCTAAATCATTAACTGTATCATTATCTGAATCAACATCAAAAGGATCGGATTGGAAACCCCAAAAACCAAAATTTTCTTCCCAATCGGCAATCCCATCCTTATCATTATCATAGTAATCATCGTCACACCAAGGATCGTTACTATTGGGCTGAATACTTGCATCCCAACACCAAGATCCATTCTTATGAATGACAGTAGAAGTAGTTGCAGGAGGACTAATACTCACTCCAATCAACCTATGTGGAGAAGAAGTGACATCTACCTGCTCAAAACCAAATGGAACAAGAGAACCATTAGAGAGATTGTAATAACCTATACGACCGGGAGAAGTAGGACGCCAATCAAAGAAATCAGGTCCAAATCCAGAACCATTTGCAATGAAAAGAATTTGAGTACTGGCATCATATGAAGAAAAGGTAGTGACGAAATCAACTGTGGATAGACAAGGATCAGTGTTGAACCCAGTAGTACGTTCTAGTCCGTCAATTACTCCACCGAAATCAGTATCTGCAACATTCCACCCTGTACAAGTTAGATTCTCTTCCCAATTTTCAATACCATCTTCATCAAAATCACCTGAATCTTCTGCACGTGTAGGATCTGTTTCGTTCCCACCATCAATAATTCCATTTCCATTGATGTCTTCTTCACCATCATCAAATGGATCATCATCAGTGTTGTTATCTCTTGGATCTGAAGCTTGAGCAGGTGAACCATATTGTCCATTCACCTCATTACCATCTGAAATTCCGTCACTATCTGTATCAGAATCTGTAGGATCAGTAAGTAAAGTCAATGCTTCATAACTATCATTCAAACCATCACCATCTGTATCAGAACGTTGAGGATTTGTTGAAGTAACTCCGTCTACTTCTGCTGTTAATGTTGCACATCCATTAGGGCCAATTCCTAAAACTGGATTACAAGGAGATTCTGTTTCAGTTCTCTGTTGATTCGGAGCACCTGGCATGAAATAGGGTGTGCCTGAATTCTGAGTTGTCCATGAAGGATTAACATATTCTTTGAGATTAACTAGTCCATCCCCATCGGGATCACCTCCAGGACCGTCCGATCCTGTTCGAACAGTTGGATCTAAGCCATTGGCAACTTCCCAACCATCATTCATTCCATCATTATCTGTATCATAGCCATCTGGGTCTTCATCTATATCTCCGTCACCATCATCATCATCCGATGAACAGTCAGCATCTCCATCTCCATCAGGGTCTGCGGCATCAACTAACCCATCACGATCGTTGTCCATTCCATCTGCACAAATATTCCCCATTGGGTCTTCATCAGCACCGTCTGAACCGGTACCTTGTGTTGCCTGCATTGCAGATTCTTCATCCCAATTTCGAGTAGGTACAGTACCATTCCACCAGACTCCATTATCAAGAACATTCGGAGTACTACTAAGATCCCAATTAGAAGGCATGCCGTACTGATACTCGTCCTTATTGGACAAACTATCTCCATCAGGATCTCCAAGCGATCCATTGACAGTAAGACTAGATGCATCTAGTGGATTCAAACCATGAAACCATTCCCAACCATCAGGGAGTTCGTCATTATCACTATCCCAATCCTGAGGTTGTGTATTCAATAAGAATTCCAAACCATAAGTTAAGCCGTCACCATCTGCATCTGAAGACGCATAAGCCTCCCATGCAGCGAATTCAAGGGCAGCTAGACTAGCGAAAACCATTAGCATAGTCAACAGAACTGCCCTACACCTGATTCGAACTCCAGTGTGGCGAAAGTGGGGGAAAGGCTCCGACAACATACGTTCAACCGTGCCGTAGGGCGTCTTGAAGGGTCTTAAGGGAAATGGAGCGACGTTCATACGAAGAAGTGATTGAAAGAGATCAGTCAATTAATTCAATATCTAAATCAAACTCATCTTCTTCTTCTTCAGCTTCAACTATTGTAGGAGGTAAATCATCAAGATCATCTAGTTCAAATTCATCTTCTTCAACAAATTCTTCATCATCGAACTCGTCAACCCAACGTCTTCGATTTCGTCGATTCTGTACTCCAAGTACTACAATTAGTAATGTAACAATTGCAGAAATTAGTGTAACAGGACTAGGGTTCAAAACTTCATTTCGAATTCTTAATACAATATCTTGAATCTCAACGTTCATTACCAAATCGAGATCAGCCTTAGCATTTTCATATTCATCTCCACCCTCGTCTGCAAAGGTCTTAGGAGATGCAGAAACAGTAAATGATACAGATTCTCCCTGCCTAGCATCTTGTGGAGCATTGATTACAACGACAAATGAAATGTCCGAATAAGGAGGAACCATAACTAAATCGCCACCACCTCCACCAATTTCTGCATCCCATCCATCACAAGAAGTTGCAGTACCTGAACATTCAATATCAATTTCAACAATTAATTCTTGATTCCCTTTATTCTTCACACGCATCTGCAGAGAACGCTCCTCATTCGGTTGAATTCCAGGGTTATTAGAAACTTGAACGACCTCTAGGGAAATGGATCCTGGACCAATTTCAACAATAAATGGCATATCGAAATAACGTGAATCAGAATCTGAAGTATCCTCCATTATCCGCAAATACAAGGTATGAGACCCCATCTCTACTTCATCAGGAGGCTCGATGGACAAGTGAACTTCTTCACTCTGCTGAGGTGCGAGTTGAAGCATAGGAACACTATCTCCCGAATCATCAGTAATCCTGAAGACCCATTGAGAGAACATTGGATCAATATCTAGATTCCTTTGAAGATCCGAGGGATCAATCAACCTCCAAGGAGTACTAGTAGACCCATCTTGTAAACTATTTGAAACCATTAATCTCATTGTCATTCCATTCTGAGTGCATGCAGTTTTATTCACTGTTCCAAGTGGAGCACCGTCGCAATCAAAAATAGGAGTAGCCTGAATCCCAAACGTTCTCTGGATTGTAAATTGTACAGTAGATTTCTTTGTAGAATTACCCTCACTTGTTACTTCAAGATGGATTAATCCCAAATCAGAATCAGAACGATCATCAGATGGTTTGACCCTTATCTGAAGAACTTGAGTTGAATGTCTGCCAAGTAATGCCGTGTGGAATGTCCCATCACCTTCATCTTCTAGAATTCTTATTCCAGTGTCATTATCAAACACTTGAATAATTGATTTCGAACGTTCTAGTACATCCACTCTAAACTCATCAGTATCAAAACCATTGTTCCAAATTTCCATAATGAATGTAGTGAATACACCGTCTTCAACAAACCGAGGGATAGTAGTATCAAAAGAATCTGGGCGAGAGCTATTATCATATTGTATTGTCAAATTATTATCCCACATACTAACCATAGGAGGAGCATATACGTCTGATTTCTCCAAATCAAGATACAACGACTCTTGGCTCACAATCTCTGGTTGCCCATCTACCATTGCTTCAGCTACTGCACGAATATGAAGTTGTGATGGAGAGTTGGCCAAATCCTGAGGGGCTTGAAGAGTCAGAATGGGATTAACTATCGAACCGCCTTCATTGAGATTATATCCAGCCGGAGCATCAAAAGAAACATTCCAATTGGAATTGAAACTTGTCACTAAACTCAAACTAACTGACATCTGATCGTTAGTCCCCCTGTGCATCAATTGAAGAGGGATTGCAGTGACCTGAGAAGGAGCGATATACTCAGTTGCACGACTTTCTCCATGTCTAATTGCTACTCCATACTTGTTCATGATAATATTCTCGTGTTCGAGAACTATTGTATTGCCACCAATGTCAGAAATTTCCAAGGACACCTGATATTCCCCATCTTCCAACCCTCCAGGGTATTCCCAATCATAAGTTCCAGCAATCGACCATGAAGTATCTTCAACTCCTTCAATAGACCCTGTTATTTGCTCATCAACTGGTAAACTACCACTAGGATTGAGAACATTTAATCGAACTGAACTGATATCGAATCTACCAAAAGCACTCTTTACCTCGAACCTAAACTGCATTGTTCGTTCAGAAATAATATCATTTGGATACCAATCAAGCTGTGCCCCATCAATCATCTCTGCACCATCTTTCTGAACAAGTAGAATACTGCTTGAAAGAGCATTTGATTTCACTTCAATCATAGTAAATTGATCTGCACCTCCATCAATAGCTCCAAAATACAAAGTCGCCGAACATTCAGAACCACCAAACTGTCTTCCTTCTGTATCTGGCCCACCAGGTGGATCTGTACCTCCACCTTCACAACCACTCATATCGGCACTAACTCGAATGGTCAACTGATTGTCCTTCAATACTGTAAAACCACTTGAAGTAATGTCGAGTGATACTTCCCTTACTGGACAACTGTTTCCAAATGACTGCTGGCATGCATCGTATTCCTTATCTTCTTCTGAAACAATTTGCCCATCATTCAAAATTTGAACTGTAAAGGTTGCAGTTGCTGAATCAGTAGAAGCAACAGCCTTGTAATACATCGTGAATTCGATATCACCAGAATATCCTTCAAAATAGATATCAGATAGCATTCTTGGTGAATTGAATTCAGCAGTGTCTTCTGATACTACTATCTCCTTCTGAGATCCAGTTGGTTCTTCAGTAGTGAGGAAACCATCTCCACCTGCCGTGCCATTAACATCTGCAACGAAAATTTCGTAATCATACAGTTGTTCATTGGTGTAAGAAATTTCTTCTTCTATAGGAAGTGAAACCGGTGAAGAAACGGTAGCCGCAAAGGAACTAAACAAGAACACTAAGGCCAATAAAGTCGCTCGGAGGAATGGGCGCCGGGAGGTATAATGCACGCTCATCATGTGTACCGTGGCACCTCGACAGTTAAACGGTTTGCGCGCAACTGTGCTGAATATGCGATTCTAACAAAGCGGTTCGTTCATCAGTAGGAAGTGATTCGGAGGGGTGCGGAGGTAGCCGAGCCTGGTCAAAGGCGCTGGAGTTAAGTTCCAGTACGTAACGTTTCGTGGGTTCAAATCCCACCCCCCGCACCTATTCTTCTTCGAGATATGCGGAGAATGGAAGGGCTCCAACTTCCCTAAGACCATCGATCATTTCTCCAATAAGGCATTGACCCTCAGCTGCTGGGAGATCACATCGCACTCTTCTATCTCCAAACAACAGTGTAAGCCCCCATGCTTGAGTTGCATCAATATCTTTGAATTCAGACAAAGGAAATGTTTCAGCAGGAAGGCGAATTAATCCAAGTAATTTCCCAGATACGGAAACTCCCGATTCTCTGATTATTATCCTATGACTTCCTTCAAAAATCCTATTTGATCTATTCAGGAATGCAATCAAAATTATTGAAATGAAAATTCCTAAAGCCCAACCATACGTCATGCCATATTGACTAAATCCAATGACGTTACCTGAAAAAAATAATGATAAAGGCCCTAGAACTAAACTACATGCAAGTAAAAATGCTGTGAACAAAAACCCGATAGGCGGAACTTCACTGGGGAGATCCATAATTACATCTTGGCCCCGTACATTCACCTCACCACTCATTGAAGGGGTTCTAATTGGACGTGGCCACCTACCTGGATGGCGTGCAATCTGTTGAAGTACAGTAAGTCCATGTTCGTCCCTCTCAACAATTCTACCAGTATGTTCAATTAATCTAGCACTACCTAATCTTGCAATCTCTTCAGCAACAGATAATGCATCAGATTCAGAACCTAAAGAAATCAAAGGACGAGGGCCTTCTTTACTTTCAAGTAAAATTCGCCAAGTGGGAACTAATGAGCGCTCAATTTTTTCTGTTCTAATTGCGAGTATTTCTCCAGGTTCATACCTTGCTTCAGCATCTTCAATTTGTATTAATACTGAACCCGCATCTTCAGAAAAACGCATAGTAGATTGAACAGAGATCTCCAGTAGGCCATTCTTGGCCCGGTTTGAACCGAAGGCGCGCCAAGTCATATGGTGTCGTCAATACTCTAAGTATTTCATCGGTGTTGTTTTCGGGAGGGCATGGGCGGCGATTCTGCAAGTGTGGATATGATCTCATCAGCCATCCTTAACCCATTGGCCAAAGAGGAAATTTTAGCTAGCTTCAAAGGCCCACAATACAGAGTGAGTGGGTTTAGTGAACAATCATTTTTGAAATCAGAACAATTAGAAAAACGAAGAAAAGAAATGGAAAATTTAGTTGGTGGTGGAGGAACTATTTGGTTTACATCGAGTGCAGATGAATCTGCAACGTGGGCCATCAGAGGATTGCTATCGACTAATTCCAAAAAAGGAAATAAAATTGAGGTCAAAGAAGATGCACATATCACCCTCATTAATGCTGCTAAGAGATATGGAGGAGATTCTGGAGAGACAGTGCTCATTGCTGCATCGGCAATGGATCTTGAAACAGGACGAATCTTAGATATTGAAAATTGGAATAGTAAAATCTTGGAAAGAACAGATACTCCGAAAATAATTCTGGATGCAAGAGGCACAATAGGGAGGATTTCACTGTCTGAAATATCCAAGTATGCTGATGCGATTATTTTTGATTCAGAAAGTTTTGGAGGACCAATTGGAATTGGAGCATTATGGATTCGTCATGGAGTTAGAATTGAGCCTCTTATAGAAGGTAGTGGACAAGAAAAAGGAAGGAGAGGAGGTACAGTTCCAGTCGGACTAGTTAACGCATTTGTCAAAGTAGCCATTCATTTAGAGGAAATAAGAATACAAAATTGTAAACTTTGGGATCACCTACATGGAGAATTAGAATCATCAATAATCCAACATGGAGGAGAAATTTACGGTATTGATGAGGAAAGAGCATCAGGAATAACTTGCCTCAGTATCCCAGGCCCCCCAGCAGAGATTTTTCTTCAGAATTTAGAACAAAGGGGATTTATCGCATCACCAAGTAGTGGATGTATGGCTACAGCCGGAAAACCGTCTCATGTCCTTACGTCAATGGGTGTCGAAAGAGAAAACGCCCTAAGAGCGATAAGAATCAGTCTTCATCCAAATACGACTAATGAGATATTATCAAAATTAATTTACGCCATCGTGAATTAATCATTTGATTCGGCTGAAAATACAACCGATTTTCCCTTCTCCATCGATAACGGCTAATTTTGATATCGAAACTGAAGCTCCAATTACTTCTGGAGGAGCCAAGCATCCATCTAGAATTTCAGAAGCCAATGTCTCCAACAAATTATATCTTCTTGAATCTAAAATTTGATCAACCAATGTTCTAAGATAATCATAGTCAACAACTGCATCTATTTCATCTCTTGATGGCGTTGATGCACCTGAAATATGAACCTCGATATCAAAACACAACGGCTGTAAAACACCTTGTTCGTGAGGAAGAATCCCGATATCTACATCTCTTTTCCAATTTTTCACAAATAACGATGTGACCCCTTCAATCCTTTGAGATAAAATCTCCATAAGAACACTATTTTCAGTCATCTAAACCCTCCGTTTCAAAAACAACATCACGTGACCTTCCGAGCAAATGCTCACCTGCATCGACGACTAATGATTGAGCAGTAATTGATTTAGCAGCAAATAAAAAGGCCACAGCATCTCCAATATCATTCGGAGAAGGACCATAGCCCAAAGGAGACTGAGATTGTGCTTTTTCAAAACCCTGAGAAGTTTGATTCGGACTAGCCAAGACATGTCCTGGTGAAATGGAATTTACTCTACAAAATGGTGCAAATGCCTTGGCCATCATCACAGTAGCGCCCGAAAGTGCCTGTTTACTCAAAGTATAAGAAAAATGATCTGGATGAGGAGAATTCAACTTCTGATCTAGAATATTTACAATACATGAGACAAAATTATTTCTATTTTTAGAAGTGTTTTTCTTAGACAAATCATGAAACAGTTGAGAAAGAAGTATTGGGGCAATGGTATTTACCTGATAATGATCAATCAAGGACTCGGATTCGACATTGGAGGGGTAATCCCATTGAAACATACTTGCAGAATTTACTAAACCTACTAGAAGTATTTCAGATTCTCCAATTACGTCAACTGTATCTGCAAAAATTTTCTTGACCGAATCCGAATCATCAAGATTACCAACGACAACAAAACATCTAGTTCCCAATGATTCAATCTCATTTTGAATTTGAGACACTGCATCATCATGATTACGAGTTTGAATAACAATATCGAAACCATTGGATGCAAGACAAAGCGAAATGGCACGCCCAATTCGACGTGCCCCCCCAGTGACTAATACGGCCCCAACCATATTGAGAGGCAAATGACTGTGAATTTTAGCATACCGATTAAAGAAAAACTAGCGAACTGTTAATCGGGTAGTGAGTAAACAGAAGGTTGAGTCCCATGGAGCCGATGCGCCTACCGGTTGCCGAATCCATTGAAATCAGTTCATCAGGATGCAATACGGGTGCCACATTAACTCCCAAAGAAAAACGAAAGGCACTTCGAAAAAGATTGCCACCCTGGTTCAAAACGGCTCTTCCGACTGGAGAAGCTCAAGATCGCTTCAATGCTACAAAATCAACAATTGAGGGAGGAGCACTAAACACTGTTTGTGAAGAAGCACGTTGCCCAAATATCCACGATTGTTGGGGCAGAGGTACTGCAACATTCATGATTGCTGGAGAAGAATGTACTAGAGGATGTAGATTCTGTGCTGTTGGAACAATAAGAAAACCACTTCCATTGGATCCTGAAGAACCCAAACGGCTTGCAGAAGCGGTCAAAGATATGGCGCTATCATACGTTGTAATTACAGTGGTTAATCGGGATGATTTACCCGATGGGGGTGCTTCACATTATAGAGAATGCTTGGACGAAATCCATAATGTCAGACCAGATATTGGCCTAGAGTTATTGTGTAGTGATTTAGATGGAAATTTAGAGGCACTAAGTCAACTTCTTGATGGAGCGCCATTGCAAGTTTTTGCCCATAATGTAGAATGTGTACCACGAATGGATTCCAAGGTTAGAGATCCTCGCGCATCGTTCGAACAATCAAAAATGATCTTAGAAGAAGCGAAACGTATCAGACCAGATATTCTTACTAAAACAAGTATCATGGTAGGGGTAGGGGAAACTGATAAAGAAATCAGTGAAACGATGAGAGATTTACGAACTATCGATGTCGATTTACTTACTATTGGCCAATATCTTCAACCATCAGATAGGCATCTTCCGATTGATAGATTTCCTGAACCTGCAAAATATGCTGATTGGGATACAGAAGCAAGAGAAATTGGATTCAAGGGTGTTGCTTGTGGACCTTTAGTTCGTTCTTCTTTCAGAGCAGGTTTACTAAAAGATGAAGCATATGGTGCTCTTCCTGCGGTAACTCGCTCTCAAACAAATTCTGCAATCACCCATCTGACTTTCAGTGATTCATTACCAGAGAAAGTATAGATCCCTAGGAATTTCATGATCCAGAACTTTTCCATCATCAAATTCAAGACTTTTAGTAATAGCCAATGATTATGCTTATCCAATTGATCGAACGAACATGACCAACGACATAAAGGCCATCACGTTGGCGATTGACAATTTTGCCTCGGATAGAGAATGGGACCAATTCCATACACCTAAAAATCTAGCAGCCAGTCTTCTAATTGAGTCTGCCGAACTAATGGAATGTTTCCAATGGGATGATCCTTCTGCTGAAGAGGTGACGATTAATCCAAAACTATTGAATCAATGTAAAGAAGAAATTGCAGATATTTTCAACTATGCTTTCAGACTATGTAGTATTCTTTCTATTGACCCTAAGGAAGCAATCATGGAAAAAATCAGGCTAAATGATGAAAAATATCCTGTTTCAAAATCTAAAGGTTCATCTAAGAAATATACGGATTTGTGATTAAGAAAAAGAATTCAATGCATCGGAAAATAATTTTCTAACATCTTTATCTTCTGAATAAACAAAATGCTTTGGAATCGGAATGCTATTATCGCTCCAACACAAGACATACCCATGACGGATGAGGTTCCACTGGCAACAGCAGAACCATTTCGCGTACCCACGGCCCCATGTAGGCCAGGAGATGAGTCTTCATTTCCAGAATGGAAATGGACACCTGAGGACCTTCCTTCTCTCCCCATTGATTGTTCCGCAGAGGAAACTGAAGAACATGCATATGGGTTGCTAAGAGTTCTTGATGATGATGGGAATGCGGGCGGAGAATGGAACCCAAATCTTGATTCTGAAATTTTGAAACAAGGACTAGAATATATGCTTAGATTACGTATTTTCGACGACCGTATGATGAAGTTACAAAGAACTGGAAAATTGTCATTTTATATGCGATCATTGGGAGAAGAAGCAATTGCAATTGCACAAACTATGGCCTTAGAACAACATGATTGGGTGTTTCCATCATATCGTCAACCAGGTGCACAATTTGTTCGAGGAAGAGACATGGTTAGTATGATGAATCATTGTATCGGAAATGAAATGGACAATGTTAAAGGAAGGCAAATGCCTGTTCATTATACTTGGAAAGAAGGACACTTCATTTCAATATCTAGCCCAGTTGGCACCCAATTCAATCAAGCTGTAGGAGTTGCAATGGCTTCTGCTTACAAAGGGGAAGACCAAGTCACGATTACTTGGCTTGGAGATGGAACCTCTGCCCAAGGTGATTACCACTATGGTCTAAACTTCGCATCAGTATACAAACCTCCAGTTATTCTCTGTGTTGTAAACAACCAATTCGCAATTTCAACTCATGCAAATCTTGCTACTGGTGGACCCAACTTCGCTTCAAGAGGATTGCCATATGGAATCCCATCATTTCGAGTTGATGGGAATGATTTCCTAGCCCTATATTCAGTCACAAGATGGGCTAGAAATCGCGCATCTGCTGGACATGGGCCTACTCACTTAGAAGTATACACCTACAGAGCAGGTGCTCATTCCAGTAGTGATGATCCAGCCAGATATCGACCGAAGGATGATCACTTATCGTGGCCAGGTGGTGACCCAATCAATCGATTAAAGGAGCATATGATAACTTCGGGAATTTGGTCTGAAGAAGAGCATGAAGAATTGATTAAAAAAATAGATTCCGAAGTTGTTGCATCCTACAAAGAAGCAACATCATATGGAGATTTAGCAAATGGACCATACCCTCCAGCATCTACAATTTTCACAGAAGTATACGAAACAGTTCCATGGCATGTCCAAGAACAGAGAGAGGAATTAGGGAAGTGATTTCATGGTTGAAATGAACATGATTGAAGCCCTTAGATCAGCATTAGATGATTTGATGCAAAGAGACCCGAATGTATTGACATTCGGAGAAGACGTCGGTTATTTCGGAGGAGTTTTCCGAATCACTGATGGTCTTCAAGAGAAGCATGGGGCTCATCGAGTATTCGATACCCCATTGGCCGAAGGTGGAATTGCATCTATGGCCATGGGGATGGGACTAAATGGCCTCAGACCGGTAGCTGAGATTCAATTTGCAGACTATATTTTCCCAGCATATGATCAGATTGTAAATGAAATTGCAAAAGTTAGACATCGTTCTGGAGGGGAATTCACTACACCTGTTACTTTTCGAACTCCAGCAGGAGGAGGAATTCGTGGAGGACATCATCATTCACAATCTCCTGAGGCACAATTTACACACACTCCTGGCCTAAAAGTGGTATACTGTTCTACTCCTTTGAATGCAAAGGGACTTCTTACTTCATCAGTAGAATGTAACGACCCTGTAATTTTCTTTGAGCCAAAACGTTGCTACAATGGACCATTCTATGGTGACCCACACAAACTCTCAACTTGGAAAGGACACCCTGATGCTGATGTTCCAGAAGGAGAATTCAGAATCCCATTGGAACAAGCGAATGTAGTAATGGAGGGGACTGATTGTACAGTGATTGCATGGGGTACTATGGTTCATATCTGTCAACAAGCAATCAATGATAGTGGAGTTTCATGCGATTTAATTGACTTACAGACTCTAGTCCCGTGGGATCGAGATACTGTAGTTTCATCGGTCAAAAAGACTGGCCGTTGTGTGATAGTTCATGAAGCGCCGAAGACAAGCGGGTTCGGTGCAGAGATGTCAGCAAGTATCCAAGAACGCTGTTTCTACCACTTAGAATCCCCGATTACTAGAGTCACAGGATGGGATACTCCATTCCCCCATACTACTGAATGGGATTATATCCCTAGTACCGAACGCATTTCTAAGGCTATCAGGGGCACACAGGTGGATTGAGCATGGGAACCTACGAATTCAGACTTCCGGATATTGGTGAAGGTGTTGTAGAAGGAGAAATTGTTTCATGGCACGTTTCAGTAGGAGACGTAGTCAAAGAAGACATGCCTCTTCTTGAGGTAATGACAGATAAAGCATCAGTAGAAATCCCTAGTCCTGTAGACGGAAAAATTACTTCTACGACTGGAAAAGTAGGTGAAATTATTCCTGTCGGACAAGTATGTATTGTGTTTGAAGTAGAAGGAGAAGGCAACGCATCCGCAGACAATACAGAAACTCCTGCTCCTGCACCTGCACCTGCTCCTGCTCCTGCTCCTGCTCCTGCTCCTGCTCCTGCTCCTGCTCCTGCTCCTGCACCTGCACCTGCTCCTGCTCCTGCGCCTGCTCCCGTACCTTCTCCTTCTGGGGGAAAAACACTGGCTAGTCCAGCTGTTAGACAAAGAGCAAGATTAGCAGGCATTGATCTCTCTATCGTGAATGGAAGTGGACCAGCAGGAAGGGTAACTAACGCAGATCTTGACTCACATATTGCATCTGGAGGCAGAGTTCACGCAAGTACTCCAATGGCTCCCTCAGCACCTAGAGGTCAAGCACTTACCGGAATTGAAGAAGTACCAGTAATAGGTCTAAGAAGAAAAATTGCTGAAAAGATGGTTGAATCAAAAACAAGGATTCCGCACTTCTCATACTTTGAAGATGTAGATGTAACTGAATTGGAATCTCTAAGGCAACATCTGAATGCAACACGTGCAGATGGTCAGCCAAAACTCACATATCTTCCATTCATCATGTTAGCTCTGGCAAAAATAATGCCACAACACCCTGAATGTAATGGAATATATGATGAAGAGGCAGGGAAAGTCCTTCGTCATCAAGCAATTCATCTTGGGATTGCTACCCAAACAGATAGAGGGCTATATGTCCCTGTTGTCAAACATGTTGAAGCAATGGACGTCTGGACTGCAGCAAGTGAAATGCAAAGAGTCTCGGGTGCTGCAAGAGATGGAACTGCATCTCTTGATGACCTTAGTGGATCTACGTTCACCATCACAAGTCTTGGTAGAGATGGTGGATTAGGCGCCACACCAATTATTAATCATCCAGAAATGGCAATTCTTGGAGTACACAAAGCTACAGAACGACCAGCGGTAGTAAATGGAAAAATCGAAATTCGTCGCATTATGAACCTTTCATCTTCTTTCGATCATCGAGTAATTGATGGCGCGGATGGAGCAGCTTTGGTCCAACATCTTAAACGAATGTTGGAGCATCCTGCTATGATTTTCATGTGAGGGATTTCAATGAAAACTAGATCTTGCCAAGTTCTTGTGATTGGAGCAGGGCCCGGAGGCTATGTCGCAGCTATTAGAGCAGCACAACTTGGGCTAGATACTGTGATTGTGGAAGCGGATAAAGCAGGTGGAACTTGCTTAATTAGGGGTTGTATTCCATCTAAAGCAATCATTCATGCTGCAGAACGCTTTGAGAATTTAGCAAAACATGCAGATGATGGAGGTCATATGGGGATAATGGCTGAATCCCCACAATTAGACATGCAGGAACTTGTCTCTTGGAAAAATTCGATCGTTCAAAGGCTTAACCAAGGTGTTGAAGGGTTACTCAAAGCAGCTGGAGCAGAACTAATCCATGGTTGGGCTGAATTTGTAGATGCTAAGACATGTAAAGTAAATACCCAAGATGGAGTTTTACGAATAGAAGCGGAAAATGTAATTCTAGCCACTGGGTCATCACCAATTGAACTTCCTTTCATGCCATTTGATGAAAAGAAAATTTGTTCATCGACTGGGGCATTAGACCTCGAAGATTTACCCGCAAAAGTAGCAATTGTAGGAGGAGGATACATTGGATTAGAACTTGGTTGTGCATTAACCAAACTGGGCAGTGAAGTAACTGTAATTGAAGGATTAGACAGTATATTATCCATCTTCGATAAAGAATTACGTAGACCATTGGAAATTTGGCTAAAGAAACATGGAGTTAAAATCAACACAAATTGTATGGCTAAAGGAGCTGATGTTTCTGATGAAGGAGTAACCATGAAATGGTCTGATAAAGATGGTGAAGAACATAGTTTAGTTGTTGATTCAGTTCTCGTCACAGTTGGAAGAAAACCAAATACGCAGGGATGGGGCTTAGAAGAAATGGGATTAAGAATGAATGATTCAGGCAGATTTATCGCAATTGACGGACAATGTAAGACAAATATGCCAGGAGTATATGCAATTGGAGATGTCACTGGAGACCCAATGTTAGCACATAGAGCCAGTGCTCAGGGAGAAATGGTTGCAGAGATCATTGCAGGACATAATCGAGTATGGGACAAAGTTGCAATTCCTGCAATAGTTTTCACAGAACCTGAAATTGTTAGCGTAGGAATGACACCAGATGAAGCCAAAGAAGCAAATGAAAACTTCATGGTAGGAAAATTCCCACTTGCGGCTAATGGTCGAGCATTAACTCTGGAAGCAGAAAAGACAAACGGATTTGTAAGAGTAATCGCTAGAGAATCCGATCATGTTATTCTTGGAATTCAGGCAGTTGGATCCCATGTCGCTGAACTTTCTGGTGAATTTGTTCTGGCTCTAGAAATGGGAGCAGTCCTAGAAGATATTGCAGCTACAGTTCATGCACATCCAACAATGACTGAATCTTTCCACGAAAGTGTGCTCAAAACATTGGGCCATGCAATCCACATCTCTTGAGCAAGTATTCATCCACTACCTACCTCTCAAAGGAACATGCGGCCTCTACGAGTTTTGAGAACTGGGCCACTAGAACATTCTGTTATTGATTCAATGATGAGAGAATTGCAGAAGGCTAGAATCTCAGATGAAATCCCAGATACTCTCATTTTTACTGAACATCCCGAGATTGTAACTATTGGCCCAAAAGCAAGAAGAGACAATGTAGTAATCCCAGAAGATTATTCAAAATTAGACGTTGATCGCGGAGGTGGAATAACTTATCACGGACCTGGGCAATTGATTGCATATCCAATTATTCGATGGACTGATTCTGAACAATCAGTTCCAGGAGTAATAAGATGTCTAGAAGATTGGGTGATTTCTGCTTTAATGGATTGTGGAATTGAATCTATGAGAGATGAAAGAATGCAAGGCGTTTGGGTAGATGGGAAAAAGGTGTGCAGTATTGGACTATCTTTCTTAAAATGGGTCAGTAGACATGGACTCTCAATCAACATCGATACTATCCCTTCAAGAGTAGAAACATTAGATGGTTGTGGATTAGAATCTGGAATGACTACCTCACTTCATGCTTTAGGGCATACTCATGATCTTGAAGGGAGAGTTATTGAAAGGAAGCGAATGGAAGAAGCCTTAATTTTCACGGCTTCTAAAATGATTAATAGAACACCATTACATCCTCTAGAATGGAAGCCTTAATCAAATAGAGTAGACAATTTCCAAGTTATCCATTAATTGGAACGCAATAAACATTAGAAACATGAAAACGCCTATTGATTTGTGATAGGTTTTTGAATCTGTAATTACTGCTCCAATGGCTGCACAACCAACAATGCTGGGCATTATTACTACACCTGAAACTAATGGTTGTCCAAATAGACTATTATTCACAACAGACGAAGTGAAAAGAGAAAATGCAACTATAGAGAAGAATGCTTTGTGGACAGAGTAGTAATGCTCCTCCAAATTTATCTCACCTTCATCTGTAGCCTTAGGAAGAACGAGAGTAGTAAAGAAATAAATCGATGCTAAGTTAACAACAAGAAACCAATACTGACCGTAGTTCCAAGTATCCATATCGATTGAGAGCATCCATAACCCC
>Ga0208277_1000389_pt1 | contig 26244 bp, 23 predicted proteins | sample ETNtaG_5_FD_185782 | JGI IMG/M metagenome (GOLD analysis project Ga0208277, IMG submission 185782) | Marine microbial and viral communities from oxygen minimum zone, Eastern Pacific Ocean - ETNP201406SV205 (SPAdes) (version 2) | ecosystem: Environmental > Aquatic > Marine > Oceanic ...
TGAAGCTATTCATTTAAATATGGCAGTGGTTTCTCCTGATATGGATACCATGAATGATTTAACTGAATTTGAGCAAAACGCTCTAGCGGGATTTCAATTTTATCAAGAGTGGGACTCTGGCTATTCCAAACAACAATCTACAAGGCCGCAAACTTTAGGTTATGGATTGACCGATTCGCCTATAGGTCAAGCAGCATGGATCTTGGAAAAATTTTATCAATGGACCGATTGTGATGGTCATCCAGAAAATGCTGTATCAAGAGATGAATTACTCACCAATGTTATGATTTATTGGTTAACGGAAACTGCAACATCCTCCGCCAGACTGTATTGGGAAAGTTTCGGTGAATTCAATGGAGGCGAAGTTAAAACACCTTCTGGAGTAAGTATCTATCCAAAAGAGATTTTCAAAGCATCCGAACGTTGGCTTAAAAAACGGTACAGCAATCTAAAGTATTACAACGTTTTAGATTCAGGTGGGCACTTTGCTGCCTTAGAAAAGCCAGAACTTTATATCCAAGAACTAAGAAGCTTTTTTGGGTCTCTATAAGTTAGTCTGGTTTAGCCGAAGGCTGGTAATCGTAATAACCCTCCACAGGAATCATTAAATGGGCATAAACTGTCCCGGGAAACATGACGTAAGGCTCTCCTTGTTTAAAGTCACTAGGAAAATTTTTCAGGCTTTTTGGATCTTTTGGCATCAACATTAAATGAGGGCCCGATTCAATCCATTGTCCTGGAGTTGAATCACTCTCATTCAAAACGCCAGGTACTAAATTGTCTTCACCAACATCACCATGCAGCATCCACATATAAGTGTCTCTGCTTAAATTAGGGGTCTTTCCTTCAGCATAAGCCATCATCCATTTCATTCCTTCTTCATCGTGACATGCTGGCATGGCTTCATGGGCAGATTTCCATCCGTCTTTTGGATAAGGTCTTGGATTGCCTTGTTGGCAAATCCAACCATTGGATCCTTCTCTGAGTATTTCTCCATTACCGCCTATCACAGTAGCAAAATCTCCAATATATGAAGGTGCAGCAGAAGAATAAGTTTTAATTTGCCAGTCTGCTGAATTATGAGAAGTTTCGGCACACGAAATAAAAATTACTGTTAATAAAATAAATGACAATCTCATATCTTTCTCCCAAAAAAAATTACATGAAAAGTGTAAAAAATATTTTTTTATAATACAATCTCCCGCGTGTTAGGAAAAGGAAACAAACTAGCAATTCTTTTTAGTTTAGTTTTAGCTTCAAGTGGCTTACTTGGAGAGCTATCTCATGATCATTCTCATGAAGTTCAAGATGCTGAACATCATGAAATTGAGTTTCATAATGAATGTCTTACTTGTACAAGTGATCAAGTAAGTAATGAACTTGAACTTGCTTCATATCATCTCTTTTTCTCTAACAACATAGAAATTGAACACTTCAGTTTTTATCAAAAAAAGAATCAGTCTTACTTTCTTTCTAGAGCCCCGCCTCAATAAGACCAACCTTTAAACTTTTTTAATTTTAATTTTTTAATTTCTTAGGAGGAAATTATGAAAAAATCTTTGTATTTTATTTTGTGTTTCGCTTTTCTGAATTTGCTTCACGCAATGGATGAAGAAATTGTCGTTACTTCGTCTCTGGGTGGAGCAACTCTAGCAGAAATCGATTCACCAGTTTTTGTCATCAAAGGTGATGATATCAATTATTCGGCTTCGACTAATCTTGGAGAAAGCTTGAATTATTTACTCGGAGTGAATTCTTCAAACTTTGGTCCTGGTGTTGGCCAGCCAATCATTCGAGGAATGGGTGGTACCAGAGTGAGAATACTTTCTAACGGTAAGTTGGTAAGAGATGTCTCTGGATTGGGTTCTGACCATTTAAACGACGTGGATATGAACGACCTTCAACAAATAGAAGTGGTTCGTGGTCCTTCGTCTTTGTTGTATTCCAACGGAACAATGGGTGGAATCATCAATATCGTCGATCAAACCATTGCTAGCAAAGACTTTGAAGGTAATGACTTTAATATCGGTCTTGAAAGACAATCAGTCAACATGGGTACTTCGGGAAGTTTTTCTTATAAAGGAAACGTGAACGATGTAAATCTGACTTATGCTTTGAAAGAAGTAAATTTCGAAAACTATGATGTGCCTAGTGGTTCCATCATTCACGAGGGTTCACCCGAAGCAGAAACAACTTTAGCAAATTCTGATTTAGCGACATTTAGTCACAAATTTGGAACCTCTATTGTAAGGGATTGGGGTTACTTTGGATTTTCTATAGGCAAGATTGAAAATACTTATGGAATAGCATTTCATGGTGAAGAGCATGAAGAGGAAGAGGAAGAGGAAGAGCATGAGGAAGAAAGAATCCAAGTGGATACTGAATCTGAAAACTTAACTTTTGAAGGAGCGTCTACAAATCTTGCTGGCTTGGATAAATTAAGTTATTTCCTTCAAATCAATGATTATTCATTTAAAGAAAGTCATATTGGCGGAGAACATGCTGGTGAATCTACTTTATTTACTAATGAATCTTTTGAGCTTGGTATGAAACTTGATATCGGTAATCAGTCTGGCGGTTATAGACAAAATTTTACAATCAATGTTGGTGAAGAAGATGTAGCAATCATCGGTGAAGAAGCGTTCATGAAGCCAGTCGATTCCCAAATGTTGAGCTTTGGTTACTTCCTATGCAGAGAACTAGAAGTCATGGACCTTGATTTTGGTGTTCGTCTGGATCAAGTAAATCGAGACGGTGCAATTGGTAACACTCTTCATGATGTAAGCGAAAGTAATTTGAGTACTGCACTTACCATGGGTTGGGATGTAGCAAACAATGTTGGTATAACTCTTGGTATTTCAAGTGTTGCCAGAGCTCCATCTGAAATAGAACTTTTCATGAATGGAACTCACTTGGCTGCGGCTAGAAATGAGTTTGGTAATGTAAATTTAGAATCAGAAAGATCCAATAATTTGGATTTTAGTGTGAGCTATGAAAATGATGGCTACTTTGTTAATGCCTCGGTTTATGCAAACGCAGTAGATGACTACATTTATATTAAAAATAGAGGAACAGTTACTAGTGGCAGACCGAATGTGGATTATTCACAAGCCGATGCTGATTTCAATGGTTATGAATTTGAAGTAGGTAGGTCTTTTTCTACAAACAACGGAGAACTTCAAATTTCCTATGGAAGAGAAGAAGTTGTCGGAACTTTTGGAAGTGGTGGAAATGTTCCAAGAATCACTCCAATCAAAAATGTCTATCGTTTTGCCCTAGAAAATTCAAATGTTATTTATGACGTCAAAATTATGGATGTACAAAAAGAAGATGACATTAGTTTCGGAGAGTCGGTATCAGATGGCTACACTATGGTTGATTTCGATATCAGAAGAACCATTGCCATTGGTAATGACGAAGAACTAATTTTATCCATCTTTGGAAAAAACCTTTTGGATGAAAAAGCTAGAAATCACACTTCGTATGTTAAAAATGAAGTGCCTTTAGCTGGCCGAAACTTCGGTATCAAACTGAACTTTAACTTCTAAGTTAGAGAATCCCTCTAAAGCACCCCTTCGATTCTGGAAGGGGTGTTCCCAAGACAATTTAATTGTTAATCTTAGAAATCACTCTTATTAATGCCTCAGCAATTTCAAAAGGAACTTCTTCTTGAAGAAAGTGTCCTGCAGAGGTTTCTGTCACAGGTGCATCTGGAAAGTTTGCCTTCATTATAGGAAGTCCTTTTCCTAAAATAGGATCATTCATTCCCCAGACTATTTCTGCTGGAATCTCTAAAGATTGAACATATTCTTCTATCTTGCGTAAAGCTTGGGCACTTGGATGATTTGGTCCGTCAGGAACCATCCTCATCATTGCAAGAGGAGCTTTGTTATTGCCGCTGTCATAGACAGGTTTGCCATATAATTCAGCTACCTCTGGAGTCCAAGAGTTTGGATCTCCTTGGGCTCCCTTCAATCTTTCAAAAATTGAAAAAACTACTTCGATAATCATTTCTCCGATAACTGGAGTTTTTACAGTTGCATGTGCTGGAGAAAGATCCATTTCTTCAGTTGGTGCATTAAATCCAGTATTCAATAAAACTGCCCCCTTAAGAAGATTAGGTGATAAAGCTAAAGCACCCATTCCAATTGGGCCACCCCAATCTTGGCCGGCATATACCAATTCAGTAAGTTCCAGTTCTGTAAGGACTTTATTTATCCATCGAATATGATTATCTGCAGTGTGCATGCTTGCAGGAATTTTTGTGGAAAAACCAAGTCCAAGACTGGTAGGCATAATAACTCTGACCTTGTCTAAAGGGAGGTATTCCAGAACTTTTCTATACAAAAATCCTGAAGTAGGATTTCCATGCATTAAAAAAACAGGAAAACCTTCTCCAATCTCTAGGACGTGAACTTTTAAACCCGGTTCTACTTCAACAAAGTAACTTTTATAGTTCTGATCAATCATTGCTAAAGCATATTCAGGTAAGGGGAATGCTTCATAAATACCTGAATTTAGCTTTACTTCGCCCTCGCCTTTTGGAGTGTAAATTTCACCGTCTCTAGTAATGTAAAGACTAAAGATAGCTAATCCTAAAGCTACTAAAATTAAGACTCTTAAAAATATTTTCATAATCTTGCCTCCACCTTATTTCATTTTATTTAGTTCGACCAATAGATATACTCATCTCCTGTTTCATAGTCTTGTCCATCATATTTATCGATCATTATTGGAGCTTCGTATGCTGATGGCACAATAGGTTCAGCTTGCTCAGAATTAAATTTAGCCAATAGGCCTTCGAGTAATTTAGCTTTTTCTGGATAAGACTCGATAAGATTATTTTTCTCTGTGGGGTCTATCGAAGTATCAAAGAGCCAGCGAAAATTTTCTTTTTTGCTCACAATGTATTTCCAATTTTCATGCAAAACGGATTGATGATTCCCCGAACGCCAGAAAAGAGTTTTATGAGGTTCTGATAATTTCTCTTTCTTAATAAAAGGTAGAAGATTAATCCCGTCTAAATCTGTCTCGTTGAGTTTTATTTCAGCTGCAGAAGTAATTGTTGAGAAAATATCAAAGTGATGTACAGCACTATTGGATTTTTGCCCTGGCAGTATCTCGTCAGGCCAGCTGACAATGTATGGAACTCTTATTCCACCCTCAAAAAAACTTATTTTCCAACCTCTATAGGGCTTATTAATGTCTTCCAATTCAATATAATTTGCTCCACCGTTATCACTTGTAAAGATGATTAGAGTTTTTCCATATATTTCTAATTCTTTAAGTTTTGCAACAACTTTTCCAACACTTCTATCTAGCGCTACTATCATCCCAGAATAGACTTGAAGATTGTGACCAGACATATGACCCATTTGTTCGACATCACTTCTTAGTGCTTGCAGAGGGTTGTGCACTGCCCAATGACTTAAATACAAAAAAAACGGTCTATTTTTATTTTTTTCAATGACCTTTAATGCTTCGTCGGTGTAGTAATCGGTGACATATTTATCCGGAGCAAATAACTCACTATCATTGAATTGTGCTGAATACTGACCGATTCCCCAAATCATCCGATCAATTCCAGTATCGAACTTGGCATTCACTATTTCTGGATCGTCTTCCGGAGCATATAGAGGCCCTACCAGAGATAAAGAATCTTCAAATCCCTGACTTAATGGGTCCATGCCATTGGCATGACCAAGATGCCACTTACCTATGTGAGCTGTGTAATATCCTGCGTCTCGTAAAACTTCTGCGATAGTAACTTGCTCAGTAGGCATGCCTTGCTCCCATAATGGAGGTAGGTTTCTTGAGACTTCATTATCAATTCTCGCTTTGAGCACTGCATCATCTTCTTCAGCAAGCCAAGACATAATTAATCTTCCAGTTGCAGGTACTGGGGTGAATTCGTAACCAAATCTGGTTGGGTATTTTCCTGTCATGATAGACGCTCTGGATGGAGCACAAGTTGCATTTGCAGCGTAACCTCGAGAAAACAAGATTCCACTTTCTGCTAGGGAATCAATATGAGTGGTCTTTAAAGAACCGTCTGCTGCTCCACCGTTATGCGAGGAAATATCGTTGTAACCCATGTCATCTGCCAAGATTAAAATAATATTTGGTCTTCTGTCTTCACTCGGAACTTTTGGACCCTCCGACCAAGAAGTAGGAATATTTTCCTGAACTGGCATGAAAATTTCAGCTACTTTGGGTATAGACCAAACTAATATATTCACTTTGTATTCCCAAGCAATAACTCCTATAAAAATAATTGCAATGATTGAGTACAGTGTCTTTTTGAGCATTTTTAATTTTTCCCTGAAAGGAGAATATAGAATATGACAGTATGACTGTCAAAATATTAAATTGAATTTGGTGGGTCTGGCAGAACTCGAATCTGCGACCTCACCCTTATCAGGGGTGCGCTCTAACCAGCTGAGCTACAGACCCAAAATTAGAAGTAAAAATATTATCTTGCTGATCTTGGAAAAAGGATTATAGGTTTTTTTTCTTGCAGATACTATGTAAAGTAAAAAACTTTAGGAAATTATTTTAAGGAGAAAGATGGAAAACTTTGATGGAAAAATTGCGGTTATCACAGGCGGTGGAACCGGCATGGGAAGAGAACTCACTTATCAATTGGCTGCAGAAGGCTGTCATGTCTCTATTTGCGATGTCATTGAAGAAAATATGGAAGAGACCTTCCAGGAAGCAACAAAAAAATATCCCCATGTAAAAATTACTAAGCATTTATGCGACGTTTCATCTGAGGAAGATGTCTTACGTTTTAGAGATGAAGTTTTAGAGCAACAAGAAACCGAGCATATCAATTTACTTTTTAATAATGCAGGTATAGGTGGCGGTGCGAGTTTTGTTTTATCTGGTATAGAAGAATGGGAGAGAACTTTTAAGATTTGTTGGGACGGAGTTTATTTATGCTCTCGAGCATTTATGGATGCCCTTCTTAAAAGTGAAGAAGGCCATATGATCAATACCAGTAGCGTAAACGGTTTTTGGGCAACTCTAGGACATTCCCAACCACATACTTCTTATTCTGCAGCTAAATTTGCCGTGAAAGGTTTTACCGAAGCCTTGATTAATGACTTTCGTATCAATGCGCCGCACCTTGGCGTATCTCTAGTGATGCCAGGACATATTGGTACTTCGATTAGTGAAAATTCTGGAAAAGTATTGGGACAAAAAGATATAGCTGATCTCAATGATGATGAACTTCAAGAAATGAAAGATAGATGGATTAAAGTGGGTGCGCCAGTGCATAACCTATCCTTAGAAATGTTTCGTGAATCAGTGATGAACAGACAAAAAGATTTTAAGGAAAAAGCTATTACTTCAGCTGAGGCAGCAGCAAAAGTAATTTTGGATGGTGTAAAAGCCAAAGAGTGGCGCATTCTTATTGGTCCTGATGCTAAGGCCTTAGATAGAAGAGTCAGAGAGAATCCAGAAAAAGCATACGATCATGATTTTCTACCCATGAGAGATGACAGTCACTTCAATTTAATGAAGCAACTTAAAAATCTCTCTGAAGAAGAAAGCTAAAAAATCTAGTTTTTAGTTTTATCAACTAATTTATTGGCTTCAATCCAAGGCATCATGCCTCGAAGATCTGCGCCAACTTTTTCAATGGGATGTTCTCTTGATACACGACGATACTTTTCCATTTCTGGTCCACCTTCAGGACCATTACTCTTTCTGGCATCGGTGACAAACTCATCGGCAAATTCACCGTTTTGAATTCGATCTAGAATTTTTTTCATCGCTTGCTTGGCTTCATCAGTCACAACTTTAGGACCAGAGGTATAGTCACCATACTCAGCAGTATTTGAGATGCTGTAACGCATGTTTGCTAAACCGCCTTCATAGATCAAATCAACGATAAGTTTCACTTCATGAACACACTCAAAGTATGCCATCTCAGGGGGATAACCAGCTTCAACCAAAGTTTCATAACCGGCTTGAATCAGAGAAGTTAATCCGCCACAAAGGACTGCTTGCTCACCAAATAAATCAGTTTCCGTCTCATCTTTAAAAGTAGTTTTGATAATCCCAGCTCTTCCTCCACCAATAGCAGAAGCATAAGCCACAGAGTTATCTAGTGCATTGCCAGAAGCATCTTGATGTATAGCAACTAAGCAAGGAACCCCGGCTCCTATTTGATATTGACCTCTTACAGTATGTCCTGGACCTTTTGGTGCAATCATCACAACATCTAAGTCAGCTCTAGGTTTGATTTGACCGTAATGAATATTAAAACCATGGGCAAAAGCCAAAGTTGCACCTTCTTTTAGATTAGGCTCAATTTCTTCTGCATAAGTTTTTCCTTGTTTTTCATCGGGAATAAGCATCATCACAAAATCAGCTGCTGCTGTTGCGGCTTTGTTGTCCATAACTTCAAAACCAGCACTTTTGGCTTTATCTGCTGAACTAGAACCTTCACGCAAACCAATAATAACTTGCATGCCAGAATCTTTGAGGTTGTTAGCATGCGCATGTCCTTGGGAACCAAAGCCAATAACTGCTATCGTTTTATCTTTTATAAGATCCAATTTTGCGTCTTTATCATAATAAACTTCCATTTGTTTCTCCTCTAATTAATCGTAAGAAATTTTAGTCTGATCGTTAGTTGCCAAAGACTCATTACCTTTGGTCATGCCTAAGGTACCAGACCTTGTCACTTCTAAAAATTCTTCTTTCTTCAATTCAGACAATAAATTTTCAATTTCTTGAGTATCACCTAGTACTTTGAAAACTGTGTAATTGTCTTTTTCATCTAAAATTTCTCTTTCAAATTCATAGTTTTTTAAAAAACCCTCTACATCTGCCTTAGTCTTATTTAATTTAATTATGGCAAGTTCCAAAGTTAAGGCGTCAGCTTCACTTAAATTTTGTACCATTACCACATCAACCAATTTATAAAGCTGTTTTAGAATTTGATTAATATCAGCACCTTCTTCAGCAATGGTCATAGTTAATCTGGAAAGTGTTTCATCTTGTGTTGGTGCTACCGATAAAGAATCGATGTTGTACCCTCTTTGAGAAAATAAACCTATCACCCTGGATAAAGCTCCGGGTTGGTTTTCCATTAGCAAGGCAATATGATTCATTCGAAAGTTTTTTCCGTTTTGCTTAAGAACATTTCTGACATGTCTCCACCAGCTTTCAACATAGGATAGACATGCTCATCAGGATCAACATAGACATCAAGAAAAACCAATTTGTCTTTTAAAGCAAAGCACTCTTCCATTGCGGCCTCTAGTTCTGAAAGCTTTTCAACTTTTATGCCAACATGTCCATAGGATTCTGCAAGCTTGATAAAGTCTGGTAAGGAGTCTTCATAAGAGATGCTTGAATATCGACCACCGTATTGCATATCCTGCCATTGTTTCACCATCCCAAGCGCTCTGTTGTTGAGGTTAATAATCTTGATGGGCAAACCATATTGTCCGCAAGTAGATAATTCTTGGATACACATTTGAATGCTGCCTTCTCCAGTGATGCAAGCAACCGTTTCATCAGGAAAAGCAAATTTAACTCCCATTGCAGCAGGCAAACCAAAACCCATGGTGCCTAATCCACCTGAATTAATCCATTTTCTGGGTTCATTAAAGTGATAATACTGTGCCGCAAACATTTGATGCTGACCGACGTCCGAAGTAACAAAAGCCTTACCATCAGTCGCCTTATAAGCGGACTGAATAACTTGTTGGGGCAAAATGATATCTCCCGGATTTTTTTGATTCAGCATATTGTGATTCAGTCCATGTTCTGCACGCCACTGCAGGGCTTTTTTCATCCAAGAATCAAATTTTTTATTGTCAAAATTCAGAGTCTTTAATTCTTTGTTGATTTGAGAAATAACTTTTTTTGCGTTTCCAGTCATTGCCACATCTACATTAATGATCTTATCAATTGAAGACGGATCGGAATCAATGTGTATTTTTTTCGCCTGTAGTCCGAATTTGTTTGGATTGTTGGTTATTCGATCGTCAAATCTTGCGCCAATTGCCATGATCAAATCCGCTTCGTGCATGACCATATTAGCTTCATAAGTGCCATGCATGCCCAACATACCAACATATTGTTCATCCGATGCAGGATATACGCCAAGACCCATTAAAGTGTTGGTAACGGGACAACCCATCAATTTTCCAAATTCATATATTTCCTCTGCTGCATTGGAGTTGATAGCTCCACCACCGGCATAAATGACAGGTCTTTTTGACTCGGTAAGCAATTTCACAGCTTTTTTTACTTCGGTATTTTCTGCTTCGTCATATAACGCGAATGACCTTAAATATAAATCCGAAGGGAATTTATACTCAAACTTTTCATTTGGATCGGTTAAGTTTTTAGGAACATCAATAACCACTGGTCCAGGTCTGCCGCTGGTTGCAATGTGAAATGCTTTTTTGACAATAACTGGAATTTCTTCTGGCTTTTGCACTAGAAAACTATGTTTAACAATGGGTCTAGAAATACCCATCATATCGGTTTCTTGAAAAGCATCGGTACCTATTAAATGATTGGCTACTTGGCCTGAAATAACAACCAAAGGAATGGAATCCATATAAGCAGTTGCTATACCAGTAATCGCATTGGTTGCTCCAGGTCCAGAAGTAACCAAACAAACTCCAGGTTTTCCAGTAGCTCGAGCAAAACCATCAGCTGCATGGGTGGCAGCTTGTTCGTGTCTCACTAAGATATGTTGTACTCGATCTTGCTGGTAGATGGCGTCATAAATATGCAGTGCAGCACCTCCAGGGTAACCGAAGATGATGTCTACGTTTTCGTCAGCTAAAGCCCTAATTAAAGCTTCGCCGCCAGATGTCATAATTTTTGCCATTTTTCTAAAAAAATTTGAAGAAATCTCTTAAGGGAGCGAATTTTGACAGTACCAGTAAGCAAGTCAAGGAAATTATGTCTGATTTAAAAGGTTTTCCCTTAAATCGACTAAATCAGAGGGTAATTTTGATTGGAAGCTTACTTCTTTTGAATTTATGGGATCTATAAAACTCAGTTGAGCAGCATGAAGTGCCTGCCTGGGAAAACTTTCTATTATTTCTCTAAGTTTCTGATGAGTATTTTTCGCAAATCTTCTGCGCCTACCGTAAAGAGGATCTCCTATTAAAGGAAAACCCAAATGATTCATATGAACTCTAATTTGATGAGTCCTTCCTGTTTCCAAGGAAACTTCAAGATGAGAGTAAGAGCCAAAATTTTCTAAGACCTTAAAGTGTGAGATGGCATCTCTACCGGAATCAATAATTGCTTGTTTTTGTCTGTTCTTTGGGTGTCTTCCTATTGGCGCTTCAATTTTTCCAGATCTTTCAATTCTGCCTACAGTAAAAGCTTGGTAAATCCTTTTAATGGAACGATTGGAAATTTGTTCTGACAAGCTTTGCATGGCGGGTTCATTTCTAGCTACTACCATAAGTCCCGAAGTATCTTTATCCAGACGATGAACAATTCCTGCTCTTGGTAATTTTTTTAATTCAGGATATTCATGCAATAAGGCATTCAACAGTGTTCCAGATTTATTGCCAGCACCAGGATGTACTACCATTCCATGACTTTTATCTATTACGACATATCCTTCAGTAGACTTAACTATATTTAAGTCTAATTGTTCTGGTAAATCTTCCGTGAGATTTTCGTTTGGCACAGTGAGTTCCAGTTTTGCCGGAAAAATTATTTTATGACTGGGTTTGTTAATTACTCTTCGATTTACAAATACTAGATTATTTTCAAGCCATTTTTTTAATTTACTTCTAGAGTATTCTGGAAATGTTTCAGCCAAAACTACATCAAGACGTTTGTTGGAAAGCGCTTCACTTATCTCTCTAACAATTAAATTCTCCTTCTTAATCGTCATGACAGAATGATAAACTTATTTCATGAAATTTTATTCAAATCTTTTTTTTACTGTTTTCTTAATCTTTTTGGTAAGTTGCGCTACTCAAAAGAAAGAAGAGCCAATGACACCGGCAATGCTAGAAAAAGAAATTTATGATCAAGCTCAAGAAAGAATAAAATCCAAAAATTATTCCATGGCAATTGATGCTCTGGAATCTCTAGAAAGAAGATTTCCATTTGGCAAATACGCAGAACAGGCTCAAGCAGAACTGATTTACGCTTACTACCAAAATGGGCTTTACGAAGCTTCTGTGGTTGCTGCAGAAAGATTTATCAGCCTGCACCCAAGACACCCTAATACAGATTACGCATACTTCATGAAAGGTCTGGCAAAATTCTCCAAAGAAAAAGAATTGCTGAGCACTGTTCCGGTGTTAGGAGAACTCACCTATAAAAGAGATTTAACACAGGCTAAAGAGTCCTTCGATGAATTGACTGAATTTATTTCTAGATTTCCAGAAAGCTCCTATGTCGAAGATGCAAAGAGAAGAATGCTGTTCCTTAGAAGTTTAATAGCTAAACAAGAAATAGAAGTTGCAGAGTTTTATATCGAAAGAAAAGCATATATTGCCGCTGTTTCTCGAGCAGATTACATAATTTCAAATTTACCAAATTCCGAAGTGGTACAAAAAGCTTTAGAAATTAAAGTTCAAGCTTATGATCTTATGGGTAAAGAAGAATTAAAAATTCAAGCAGCTGAAGTATTGAAAAGATTTATTGAGGCTTCTGAAAAAAAAGCAGCTGCTAATTCTTAGTAATGCTTTTGAAAGTATTAATTGTCCTTGCTTTTGTAGGTATTCTTTCTGGTTTAGCAAGACTATTCAAACAAGAGGAAATTGACCTAGATAACGAAAATAAAGAACTAGTGAAATGTTCTGCTTGTGGAGATTATTTACCTAAAAATTTATCTGTTATGTCTTCAGGAAATTTGTTTTGCAAAAACTGCAAGACTTAGAATTTGTACCTAATTTTGACAATAAATTTATCTAAAGTTTGTTCATTCCAAGCGTTGGAGTAAAGACCATCAAAAGAATCTTTAAGTAATCCAGAAGATTTTCCTCCACGAGTATAAACCACATATAAATTTGATAATGGCGAAAGTTCATATTTATATCTTATTTGGAATGCTGTTTCAGAAACTTGAAAAGAATTGATTGCATCAGAAGAAGAGGACATATAACCATTTTGATTAACTCGAAAAGCCCTTGCGTTTTTTGCTTTGATTCCATAAATAAAGGCTTTTAATCTAAATTCTTGATTATTTCCAGGAAACCAATCTAGGTTTATTCCAGAGGAAACCATTTCTTTGTCAAAATATCCAAAAAAGTTTTCTCTTTGCCAGACTTCCCAATTGTTTTCTTTTTGGTACTCAAAAAAATCCAAAGAAGCTCGAAATTGACTCGAAGTAGTCAAAATTAAGCCAAGCCCAAAGTTAACTGATTCGTTTTGTAGGTCTGAATTTAAGTCATTTATTCTATAGCCTCCAGTTTCTAGACCAAACTTTACATAAGGTCTAATCCTGTCGGTTCTGGGGGTAAAGTAAGATAATTGAAAATCATAATTTGCCAAACTTTCAATATAAGGTGCGGTTGGGTAGTTTCTTGTTTCAGTGAAATCCTTTCCTCTTATGACAGTACAGTTACACTTTAGATTCAAGTAAGAATTATCTCGCATGAATAATTCAAGTTCCGTAATGAATCCTATTCCGTTTCCATATCCTTCTGTAGATCTATTATGCCCTCCATTTACTTTAAGTATTGTCTGTGCAACTTTTGATTTTTTATCTTTAATTGGACGGATGTATTGTAAGAAACCACCAACCGAGATTTTGTTATATTCTTCAATGTATCCCATATCATTGATATTAAAATCTTCATCTAAATAATTTATGGCCCCTAAAACGAAGAGCTGATCAGAAAATCCTTTTGTGACAACCACTCTTGCTCCTGTTCCAACCGTATCACTTTGATTATCTTTGATATGAGCTTGACTTAACCATCCATAAACTCTTGTAGGAGCAGAAGGCTTAAAATCAAAATCTAATGTATGAACGTAGGCTTCTCTATTTATGGAAGGTCTATCTACCGCAGTTACCATATAACCCATCTTGCCATTTGCTTCAGAAATATTTCTTCGGTATCGACCTGCAAAATAGTCTCTTCCAGAAGAATGAAGACTATTAGCTTCAAATGCAGAGAAAAATCCGAACTCATTTTCCTGAGACTTTTGGGTATACCTTAAAGCAAGATCAATATCTGAAGAATCTATGAGGCTGTTTGCACACTGTCCTTTTAAAGCCTCATTGGTAGGCGAACATTTATCAGGAATGCCTCCAATCCTTCTGGTATTTACAAAATAGAGATTCCACCCAGTGATTTCGAATAGAGTTTGGTTTTCTGTAAAAAAAGGTCTTTTATCTTTGTAATAAGTTTCAATTGCAGAGAAATTTACAATTAGATCGTCACTTTCAACCTGACCAAAATCTGGATTTATAGAAACATCCAGTTTTGACTCTGAATTGATGTCCCAAAATATTTCACCCCCAAAATTTATGTTTCTATTGTTCTCAATAAAGTTATTGGTGAAACTTAAATATGGAAAGTAGTCAACTCTAGAGGTCTTAATGTTTTCTGGATTATCTACTTTTAAACTTAAAAACCTAGACAAAAAAGGAGATTGTTCAGCCCAAAGTCCTGGAATATTATAAAACTTATTTTCAGAATGGTGCCTCCTAACAAAAGTCAGTTTTATATTTCTTTTTTTTCCTTCAATGATATTCATTGGAGCTACTTCCCATGGAATAAAAAATTCAGAAAACCAAGCGGTCTTTGTCTGATGTGTCTTTGCATACCAAATTGCATCCCAACTATCTGATAACTCATTTTCATTAGTTATAATTGCATCTCGCAAAGTATCACCCAACGTCACAGAAAATTCATAACCTACAGTTGCATTCCCATCGAAATCTATCATGATGAAATTTCTATCAGCATCAACAAACCATTTGTCTCTTGGATGTTTTAAAGGAGTATGCGTTTCAATGGGCTGTTCGTTTATAAAACCAAAATATATGCCCTTGTCGTCAGAAAAAACTTTTACCTCGGTTTTGTATTTTGGCTTTGACTTGTCATTTGGGTAAACAGTTACGAAATCACTTAAAGTTTGAGCATTTTCCCATGCAGGTTCATCCAGAATGCCATCAACTGTTATTGATGCTGTTATGACTCCTGAAAATATAAACAGTAAAAATGTTTTTAATAATTTAAGTTTCATATTTCCCGTCTTGATAGATTAAAGGATTCATTTTTCCAGAATGAAATAAGTTTTGAACTTCACCAATCACTAAAGAATGAGAATACAAAGGTACTATTTTTCTGCAAATACAAAATAAATTAGATTGTGCAGATTTCAAATAAGGACTTTCAGAAAATTCCCAATCAGAATTTTCAAATCTAATTTGCCCTTCTTCGCTGCCGCTGCATATCTCAGCAATATCTTTTTGATTTGAGGCTAAGAGGTTTAAAGAAAATTTACTATCAACAGATAAAATATCGTGAAGACTTGCATCTTGATTAACACTAACTGCCATAGACATAGGCTCCAGTGAAACCGAGAAAACTGAAGAAACGGTCATTGCATGCCGTTGATCACCATTTTCAGAGGCTAAAACAAAAACATTTTGTTTTGTCGTTCTAAGAACTTCTATAAATTTTTCTTTCAAAGTAAATGAGTAGGTAAATTTAAAACCAGATTATGTCATGTATTATCATAAATGAAATGAAGAAAGAAAAAAAAGGTGAAATTAGAATCATTGGAGGAAAATGGAAAGGCAAAAAGATTTATTTTGATTTGAATGATGACTTGAGGCCAACTCCAGATAGAGCAAAAGAGACTTTATTTAATTGGTTGGGACAAGATTTAAGTCAGATGTATTGTTTGGATCTTTTTTCTGGGACAGGAGCATTAGGTTTGGAAGCGTTCTCAAGAGGTGCAAAAAAAGTAACTTTTGTAGAGAGAAACAAAGAGTATCTAAAAAAAATTAAAAAAGTTTATCTAGAAATGAGCGAAAAAGAACATTGCGATTTCTTTTGTGCAGAGTGTTTGGATTGGGTACAAAATAATAGTTCTAAAACTAAATACGATTTGATCTTTATAGATCCACCTTTTAATAAAAATTTAATTAATAATTTGCTTTCAAATATTTTAAAGAGAGAACTTTTATCTGAAAGCGGAAAGATTTATTTTGAATTTGAAAAAAAATTGGACCTAAAGATTCCCGAATCTTTGAGCTTGAAGAAGAAGAAAAGCCTAGGAAGAAAAAGTTATGCGCTGGTAGAGGCTATTTGCCTTTCTTCATAGAATCGAAGAATTCACTGTTGGTTTTATGCTTACTTAACTTATCAATTAGCCAATCAGTAGCATCTATGTCTTCCATTTCATGAAGCAGTTTTCTTAGGATATTAATCCTTGCAAGCTCAGCGTCATCGGTAATAAGCTCCTCTCTTCTTGTTCCAGATCTACGGATGTTAATTGCAGGAAATATTCTTTTTTCAGCGATAGATCGATCCAAATGGATTTCTTGGTTTCCGGTGCCTTTAAATTCTTCAAAAATTACCTCATCCATTCTGGAACCTGTATCAATTAATGCAGTTGCGATAATCGTCAAACTACCGCCGCCTTCTATGTTTCTTGCTGCTCCAAAAAACCTTTTTGGTTTTTCCAGAGCATTTGCATCAACTCCTCCAGTTAAAATTTTTCCAGAGGCTGCTTGAGTTGAATTGTAAGCTCTAGCCAATCGGGTAATCGAATCGAGTAAAATTATGACGTCATGCCCTTTCTCAACCAATCTCTTAGCTTTAGCGATCACCATTTCTGCAACTTGTACGTGTCGAGAAGGAGGTTCATCAAAAGTACTTGCGACGACTTCTCCTCTTACCGATCTTTTCATATCGGTAACTTCTTCTGGTCTCTCATCAACAAGTAAAACCATCAATTTACTTTCAGGGCTATTTTTTTCAATTGAATGAGCAATTGATTGCATTAAAAGAGTTTTACCAGCTTTAGGAGGTGAAACAATCAATCCTCTTTGGCCTTTTCCTGTAGGTGATACCAAATCAATTATTCTTGCAGAAAGATCCTCAGTAGTCCCATTACCTGATTCCATGATAATTCTGTCCTCAGGAAACAAAGGAGTGAGATTTTCGAAGGCAACTTTATTTTTTGTTTTGTCCGAGGGTTCAAAATTTATTTGATCTATTTTGAGTAAGGCAAAATATCTTTCACCGTCTTTAGGAGGCCTGATATTTCCAGAAACAGAATCACCTGTTTTTAAACCGAATCTTCTAATTTGACTTGGTGAAACATATATATCATCAGGGCCGGCAAGGTAAGAAGATGATGGTGATCTTAAAAATCCAAACCCATCGTTTAAAATTTCTAAAACTCCTTCCCCTTCAATATCTTCTCCACCATTAGAATGAGTTTTTAGAATGTTGAAAATGACGTCTTGTTTTTTTTGACGAGACAAGTTTTCAATTCCCATGCCCTCAGCAATAGTGAGTAATTCTTCGACTGGTTTTGCTTTAAGTTCCCCTAAATGCATTTTTTTTAATGTTTGTATAAATTAAAGATTATGAGTGTTTCTACTGGAAGTAGGACTGCAATGTACCACTATAGAAATTATGAGTCTAGTTTTTTTGAGTATTAAATATGTTCGTTAATGAATTCTTGAAGTTGATTTTTTGTCAAAGCTCCAATTCTCTGATCAATAGGCTGTCCATCCTTAAATAATATAAGAGTAGGTATGCTCATTACATTTTGTTTAGCGGCTGAGTCCCGATTGGAATCAACATCAACCTTGCCAATTGTTAATTTGCCATCAAGTTCAGCTGCAAGCTCTTCAAGAACGGGAGCAACCATTTTACAAGGTCCACACCATTCAGCCCAATAGTCAACAAGCACTGGTACTGAGGAACTTGATAAAGTTTCTTCTAAATTTTCGTCTGTTAGTTCAATGGGTTTAGACATATTTTTATTATGAGGGTGTATTCAAATAAAACAAGCTTTTTAATCTGTAACTGCTCCTTCAGAAGCAGATTGAACTATCTTTGCATACTTAGCCAAAACACCTTTTTTAGGTATTGGCTTGGGATTTTTCCAATTTTTCTTTCTTTTTTCGATTTCTTTTATCGATATATCTGCTTCGATTGTTCCTTTTGAAGCATCTATAGTAATTTTGTCGCCATCTTCTAAAAGACCTATAAGGCCGCCTTTAGCAGCTTCAGGAGTTACATGACCTACTACAAAACCGTGAGAGCCACCAGAAAATCTTCCGTCTGTAATAAAAGCTACTTTATCTCCAAGGCCCTGGCCCATAATGGCCGATGTTGGTTTGAGCATTTCTCTCATTCCTGGCCCGCCAACCGGCCCTTCATACCTAACAATAATTACATCGCCTTCTTTGATCTTAGAGCCATAAATAGCGTCTAAAGTTTCTTCTTCAGAATTAAAAACTCGAGCTGAACCTGAAAAACTATGTCCTTCTTTTCCTGTAATTTTTGCAACTGCTCCATCGCTAGCAAGGTTTCCCTTTAAGATTTTTAAGTGACTGTCTTTCTTAATGGGCTTATCCAAAGGCATTATAATTTTTTGCTTTTCTGGATAAGGTTTAACATCACTCAAATTTTCAGCCATGGTTTTACCTGTTACTGTCAATGTATCACCATGAAGAAGGTTGGCATCTAAAAGAGTTTTCATCAAAGGCTGTATACCACCAATCTCATTCAACTCAGACATGAGAAAATGTCCTGAAGGCCTTAAGTCAGCCAATAATGGACTGGTTTTACCTATTTCCTCAAAATCGTCAATATTTAATGGTATGTCTACACTTTTTGCCATTGCTAACAAATGAAGTACGGCATTGGTTGATCCACCCAAAGCAATTACAACCCGAATGGAGTTTTCAAAAGCCTCTCTAGTCATGATGTCTGTGGGCTTGATATCTTTTTCAAGAAGATTGTTAATTGCATTACCAATTTTCTTGCAATCTTCTTGTTTATCCGAAGAAACTGCGTCTTGTGAACTGCTTCCAGGTAAGCTCATACCCAAGGCTTCAATCGCAGAAGCCATAGTGTTCGCAGTATACATTCCTCCGCAAGAGCCAGGTCCAGGTAGAGCGGTTTTTTCTATTGCAATTAATTCTTCTTCAGAAATTTTATTGCTTGAAAAACTTCCCACTCCTTCCATTACAGTGACTAAATCTGTATGGTTTGATCCCGGTCTAATTGAGCCGCCATAGACAAAAATAGATGGTCGATTTAATCTAGCCAAACCAATTAAACAGCCTGGCATATTTTTATCACAACCTCCTATTGCAACGACGCCATCAAAGGACTGACAACCTACTACTGTTTCTATTGAATCAGCAATAACTTCTCTTGAAACTAATGAATATCTCATACCTAAGGTTCCCATTGAGATTCCATCGGAGATTGTTATGGTATTAAATAATATAGCCTTCAAATCTTCTTGATCAATTGAATCGCAAACCAATGATGCAAGGTCATTGATGTGCATATTACACGGCGTTACGTTAGACCACGTAGAAGCAACTCCAACTTGAGGTTTTCTAAAATCATCATCTTCAAAACCTGCAGCTCTAAGCATTGATCTTGATGGAGCTTGTTCAGGTCCATCAACCAAAGGAGCTGAATGTTTTCGTTTATTTATTTTTGTCATATAAAAAAATTAATTGTAAGCAGCCTGGATTAAGGATTTCGTATACTGTTCTTGAGCATTATAAAAAATTTCATCTCGCTTACCCTGTTCAACTATTTTACCTGACTTTAAAACAACTATTTCATCTGCAATAGCATTAATGACTTTTAAGTCATGGCTAATCAACAAATAACTCAATCCCCTTTTTGACTGTAAATCTAATAAAAGGTTGATAATTTCCTTTTGGATAGAAATATCAAGTGCCGAAGTTGGTTCGTCTAAGATAAGAAAGTCTGGCTCTAAAATTAAAACTTTTGCAAGGGCAATTCTCTGTCTTTGGCCACCGGAAAACTCATGAGGGAATTTATCAAGACAACTTTCATCCATTTTTACATCTTCGAGAACTTTCAATACTTTCTCTTTTTTTTGTTGGAAGTTTAATGAGGATTCATGGATATCAAGTCCCTCTTTAACAATATCGAATATTTTTTGTCTTGGCGAAAGAGAGCTATAAGGATCTTGAAAAACTAGCTGGCAATTTTTTTTGAAGTGTTTTTTTTGTTGATTATTGTAATTTAATATATTTTTATCATTAAAGAATATTTCTCCTGAAAATTTTTCAACTCCTAAAATCGATCTAGCAAGGGACGACTTCCCTGATCCAGATTCTCCTACTAAGCCAAGTGCTGAATTTTTTTTTATAGATAAATTAATATTCTTGAGAGCAGAGAAATTTGTGGTTCTGCCGATAAAATCTCTTTTTGAGTAGGTTAAATTCAAGGAAGAAATTTTTAAAATTTCATCACTCAGATCGGTAGTCCCTAGCTTAGGTTCTGGAGATGAATTTATAAGTCTTTGAGTATAAGGATCCTTAGGATTTTGAAAAATTTCATTCATTGAGTTTTCTTCTTTAATCTCTCCTTTCTGCATGACCAAAACTCTATCTGATATTTTTCTTACGATATTTAGATCGTGAGAAATAAAAATGATGCTCATCCCCATTTTATTTTGTATTTTTTTTAATAATACTAATAAGCTTTGTTCAACACTTACATCAAGAGCAGTCGTTGGCTCGTCGGCGATTAATAAATCTGGTTCATTTGATATAGCCATTGCAATCATGACTCTTTGTCTTTGTCCTCCTGAAATTTGGTGAGGATAGGAGTTAAAGATTTTTTTTGGATCTTCAAACTCAACTTCTTCTAAAAGCTCCATAACTCGATTTTTTTTATCAAGGTTTTTGGAACTGTAAAAAATACTCTCTTTGATTTGTTCTCCACATTTTAGAAAAGGATTTAAAGAAGTCATTGGTTCTTGGAAAATCATCGATATTTTTTTTCCTCGCAATTTACGCATTTGTGATTTTGATTTTTGAAGAATATCTTCGCTTTGAAAAAAGATCTTGCTTTCTATTCCATGGCCAGCCAAAGGGTAAGGAAGTAACCTCATAATTGATAAGCCGATGATACTTTTTCCAGATCCCGATTCTCCAACGATAGAAAGTGTTTCGCCCTTTGAAATGGAAAAGGAAATATTTGAGGCTGCTAAAATTCGGCTGTCTTTATTTGTATTAAAATAAATTGAGAGGTTATTTACTTCCAAAATATTCATTTAAATAAGATTACATGAAAAAAAAATTATTTATAGCTAGCTTTTTTTCTTTACTTTGTCATGCACAAATATTTGACTCAAATAATTTTATTCCTACTGTTGATGAAGCTTTTATGCTTTCTAGTGAAATTGAAAATCAAAGTATTTTAGTAAATTTTAAATTGGTGCCTGAGACCTACATATATTTAGATAAAATAAATTTAAAAGATTCAGAAGGTTCAAATATAAATTTTGAGTTTCAAGGAAAGAAGGAAAAAAAAGAAGATATATTTTTTGGTCTAACTGAAATTGTTGATTCTGACTTTAAAATCAAATTTTCTTCCAAAAATAAGAATAAAATAGTCTTGAACTACCAAGGTTGTTATGAAAATAAGGTTTGTTATCCAAATAAAATAAAAAATATCTTTATAAAATTCGATAAAAAAAGCATATCTTCTGTGAAAATCGATTAAATTTCGGCTAAAATCTAGATAATGAAAAGTTTTCTTCTTTTAAATGGTCCCAATCTTAATTTACTTGGCAAGCGGGAAACAGATATCTATGGTGAAAATACCTTAGAGCAAATAGAAAAAGAATTAATTGCAGTTGCAAAAAAAAATAAAGTTGAGCTAATGACTTTTCAAAGTAATGCAGAGCATGAACTTGTAGATAGAATTCAAGCAGGGAAGGAAGAAAAAGTATCATGTATTTTGTTTAATCCAGGAGCTTTCACTCATACAAGTGTTGCACTAAGAGACGCTATTCTTGGAGTAGACATTCCGCTTATAGAAATTCATATAAGTAATATTTTTAATAGAGAAGCTTTCAGAGAAAAATCTTATTTTTCTGATATAGCTGTTGGCATAATTTCTGGTTTTGGCGAGCAGGGATACAAAGCTGCCTTGAAACTTGCAATTGATAGATTTTAAAAAGGAGAAACTATGGATATTAGAAAAGTAAAAAAACTAATAGAAATGTTAGAAGAGTCACAACTCAATGAAATTGAAATTAAAGAAGGAGAAGAATCGGTAAAGCTAGTCAAAGCAATTTCCATCCCCATTCAAGAACAAATTGTTACATCTAATGTTGTTTCACCTACTCCACAGACAATGGCTGTTAAGGATAGTGTCTCTGTAGAATCAGATAGTATTAAACCAGTTGAAAATGAAACGATATCTGGACAAACCATTGACTCTCCAATGGTAGGAACTTTTTATGCAGCGCCAAACCCGGGGGCAAAAGATTTTGTATCGGTTGGCGAAAAAATTTCTGAAGGTGATGTTCTTTGTATCATTGAAGCTATGAAAATGATGAATGAAGTAAAGGCGGACTCTTCTGGAACTATCAAGCAAGTTCTTATTGAAAATGCTGAACCAGTTGAATTTGGTCAACCTTTATTTGTAATAGAATAAATGTTCCAAAAAATTCTCATTGCCAATAGAGGAGAAGTAGCTCTTAGAGTTCTAAGAGCCTGTAAAGAAATGGGAATTGCAACAGTTGCTATCTACTCTGAAGCAGATAAGAACTTAAAGCACGTAAAAATGGCAGACGAATCTGTTTGCATCGGGCCAGCAGAGTCTGCAAAGAGTTATCTAAATATCCCAGCTATTATAAGTGCCTGTGAAGTAACGGACAGTGATGCCATTCATCCTGGAGTAGGCTTTTTAGCAGAAAACGATCACTTTGCAGAACAAGTTCAAGCAAGTGGATATACTTTTATTGGTCCGGACCCTGAAAGCATTAAGATCATGGGTAATAAAATTTCAGCAAAAGAGTCAGTTTCAAATTCTGGTATGCAATGTGTTCCAGGCACAGGAAGAATTTCTGCAACCAACAGAGAGACAATGGAAATCGCAAAAAAGATTGGGTATCCAGTAATCATAAAAGCTGCTGCGGGTGGTGGCGGAAAAGGTATTCAAATAGTTGAGGAAGAAGCTGATTTACTTGATAAGTTACAACTTACACAAAGAGAGGCTTTAAATAGTTTTGGTAGTGATGAAATATATTTAGAAAAATTTTTAACCTCTCCGAGACATGTTGAAGTTCAAATAGCTGCAGATAATGCGGGAAATGTGATTCATTTTTTTGAAAGAGATTGTTCCATACAAAGAAAAAATCAAAAGATTATTGAAGAAGCACCAGCTTTTGGAATACCAGAAGAAAAACTTCAAGAGATTAGGGAAGTTTCAGTGGATACTTGTAAAAAACTTAATTATAAGGGCTTAGGAACTTTTGAGTTTCTCTATGAAAATGGAGAATTCTATTTTATTGAAATGAATACTCGTCTTCAGGTAGAACACACCATTACCGAAATGATTACGGGAATAGATCTAGTAAAGTTACAAATAAAAATTGCCGCGGGTGAAGAAATAAGATTTTCACAAGAGGAAATAAATTGTCGAGGCCATGCGATCGAATGCAGAATAAATGCTGAACATTCTGAGACCTTTATTCCATCACCAGGTTTGGTTACGGAATTTCATCCTCCAGGTGGATTTAGAATCAGAACCGACTCACATTTATATTCAGGATATAAAGTCCCGCAGTATTATGATGCCTTGGTTGCCAAGATTTGCTCACACTCAAAAGACCGACTAGATGCTATCAGAAAAATGAGAGTGGCTCTTGAAGAAATGTACATTGAGGGAATTGATACCAATGCTGATCTGCACGATAAGATCTTTCATGAAAATAACTTTGTTGAGGGAAATATTTCTATAAATTATCTTAAAGAAATTCTAAATATTTCCTAATGTCAGAAACTGAGTATAACTTCCAATTAATCGAAAAAAAGGCCCAAGAGTATTGGGAAGAAAATAAGTCTTTTGAGGTTGAGCCTGACCCCAAAAAAGAAAAATTTTATTGTTTGAGTATGTTTCCATATCCCTCAGGGCAATGTCATATGGGACATGTTAGAAACTATACGATAGGTGATGTGATCTCAAGGTATCAAAGACTAAAAGGGAAAAATGTTTTGCAACCAATGGGCTGGGATGCCTTTGGATTACCTGCTGAGAATGCCGCTATTCAAAATAAAGTTTCACCCAAAGATTGGACAGAAAAAAATATCCAAGAAATGAAGCTCCAACTTAAATCACTGGGCTTTGCTTATGACTGGCGCAGAGAATTAAAAACTTGCAGTGAAGATTACTATAAATGGGAGCAATGGCTATTTTGTAAGCTCTACGAAAAAGGTTTAGTTATCAGAGAAAAGGCTGAAGTGAATTGGGATCCTGTTGATAAGACAGTGCTCGCAAATGAACAAGTTATTGAAGGTAAAGGTTGGCGATCCGGTGCGGCAGTAGAAAAAAAAATTATCAATCAGTGGTCTTTTAAAATCACCGATTACGCAGACGAACTTTTGAATGACCTTGATCTTTTAGACGGTTGGCCTGAACAGGTCAAGACGATGCAAAAAAATTGGATAGGAAAATCTAAAGGAGTTTTGTTTCAGTTTACTTCAGATTCTGAAGACAATATTGAAGTATTTACTACGAGGCCAGATACCATCATGGGGGTTACTTTCATGGCATTGTCTTTCGATCATGAAATTGTAGAAAGAGAAGCAAAAGATAATCAAGAATTAACAGAGTGGATAAAAAACAACTCAAATGTAAAACAAGCGGAAGCAGATTTATCAAAACAAGAAAAAAAAGGTTTCAAATTAAGGACTAAGGCAATTCATCCAATTTCAAAAAAAGAGATAGATATTTGGGTGGCAAACTTCGTTTTGGCTGATTATGGTTCAGGGGCTTTAATGGGTGTCCCTGGTCATGACCAAAGAGATTTTGAGTTCGCTCGAGCTGAGCAGATTGAAATCATTCAGGTTATTGACGATGGTAGAGGAAAATTAGACAAAATAGAAAGCGCCATAGAAGGTAAAGGAATTTTAATTAATTCTGATAAATTGAATGGGCTTTCTTTTGAAGAAGCTTTTTCGATATTAACCGAAGAAAATAATTTTAGTTTCAAAGGAACAGAAAAAATAAATTTTCGTTTAAGAAATTGGGGAGTTTCAAGACAAAGAACTTGGGGGGCTCCAATACCCATGTTTATATCAGATAACGAAAATGAAGTTTTACCGTTCAATGATTTAAGTCATGAAGAGATTGCTAAAGAAAAAATTGAATTGAATGGCATAGATTATTTCAAAGAAAAAGATACTTTTGATACTTTTGTTGAATCATCTTGGTATTTTGCAAGATTTGCCTCTTATAACTCTTCAGAAACAATGCTTGATGCTGAGGCAGATTATTGGATGCCAGTAGATCAATATATAGGCGGAATAGAGCATGCAATTCTTCACCTTTTGTATTCGCGTTTTTTTTGTAAAGCCATGAATGACTTATCTTTAATCAGTGTAAGAGAGCCATTTAAAAGATTGTTGTGTCAAGGTATGGTTCTGAAAGATGGATCAAAGATGTCAAAATCAAAAGGAAATACTGTTAATCCTAATGAGTTGATTGAGAAATACGGTGCCGATACCGTGAGGCTGTTTTCAATGTTTGCTGCACCTCCCGAACAATCTTTGGAATGGTCGGATTCAGGGGTTAATGGTTCTCATAAATTTATAAAAAGGCTTTGGTCTTTATCGCAAAGTTTTTTCAACCAGATTGTAGACAATAAAGTGCAATCATTGGATTTAAGTGATATCAGAATTAAATTGAATCAAACGATCAAAAAAGTTTCTGCGGACTTTGGAGATAAAAATCAATTCAACACAGCAATTGCGGCGATTATGGAATTATTAAATGCCATTCCCAAAGCAATGTTGAAAAGTTCTGTTTCAAAAGAAAGTAATGAAGTTTTTAGAGAAATAATTGAAAAAAGTGTAGTTATGTTGTCGCCAATCATTCCTCATGTCTGTCATGAATTATGGGAAGCATTGGGTAAAAAAAATCCTATCCATAATGAAAATTGGCCTGCTTATAATGCAGACCAATTAGAAGGAAATGAAATGACAATTGCGATTCAGATTAATGGTAAATTAAGGGGAAAGATCGT
>Ga0208277_1000392_pt1 | contig 26190 bp, 16 predicted proteins | sample ETNtaG_5_FD_185782 | JGI IMG/M metagenome (GOLD analysis project Ga0208277, IMG submission 185782) | Marine microbial and viral communities from oxygen minimum zone, Eastern Pacific Ocean - ETNP201406SV205 (SPAdes) (version 2) | ecosystem: Environmental > Aquatic > Marine > Oceanic ...
AAAAGAAAAATAAGAGTTAATGTGCTCTTCATAAAAGAATCAAAATTAAAAATATTCGATATATGTTATTTTTATTTCACGCTTAAAATAATCAACTTTTTCATTATCAAAGAGAAGATTATTCAAATCTAACTCTAGATAGAGTGATTCAACAAAAGACCACCGAAGTGCAGCGTTGAGATAGCCTCCTTGACTAATTGACATATTTTTTGCTGTCATATCATTTTCGTTTAATGCGCTATTATATTCCATAAGTATTGAAAATTCTGGATTTAATTCTAAATCTAGTCCAAAATATAAATTAAGATCTTTATCTCCATCGGAAGTCTCTAGAAAACTGTAGTTCAATCCTGTATGCAAGCCCATATTCCCTATTGGAGATAACCAATTTTTTGAAGCCGCAACATATGCGCCCAATGCTTTTGTATCGTAGCGCTGGAGAGAATCGTCAGAATAATAATGTCCCAATCCCTGAGTATTCATACCAACAGCAATTCCTGGCAGAGATGTATTCTCGTCAATAACCAAGTACTTTAAATTTGCTTCTGGACGAGGATACCATAACAAACTATCATCTCCTATTAGATTAGGAGACCCATATGAAAGTCCAAATTGAAACCTATCTGTGATGCCAACACGAAGACCTGTAATTAGACCCCCATCATCTTGTATTCTCATATCCATTGAGAAACTACCTCTGGTTAGAGTCCCAGCTGTAGGTATAGTAATTAAGTCTGTTGGCGGAGGATGATCTTGACCATTTAAAAAACAAACGGTGGTTATTAAAACGATATGGAATTGTAATTTCATCATTTATTTAAATGAATTGGCTTAGGGTAAATTACATCACCCATTCGGGACGTCAAAGAACGGACACGATGGATAGGAAGCGTTAAGATATCATCCTCTTCTTCTATCCGAAAAAGTAATCCATTGTCAGATAATTCAATATAATCGACCATGAGCCTCTGCCCATCAATTAAAATAAGTTCATCCCATTCTGTCTTAGGGATAATGCCTCCATGCGATACTAAAATTCTTCTCTCCTTAATTTCTCTCGCTATTATATCTGCTTCATCTAGAGTATTATGCGTGCGCGGCGGTGGCGTCTTATATAATTGATCAGCAGGTGCCATATCTATAGCAACATTTGAAATCAACTCACCATCGTGACCAAATTCCCATATTTGGACCATTGTATGAGGCTCTACATACTCATGAAGGCGCTGAAACTTATATCTAAACCTACGAATTACCCTTGCAGATGGTAAATCTCGCCATCGTTCTTCATACAGGTTACCTAGGTAGTCATAATCCAATTCTATTTGCCCATATTTCTGTCCATCGATAGTTTGAAATACAATCTTCGAAACTTGTACTCCATCAGTGATTGTAAAATGCGTTTGCTGGTCCGTAAAAGTCATAGGTTCATTTTTACTGTAACGCCAAGTTCTATATTCTTGACTCCAAGGCTCATCGTCACCATAAATAGTAAGATTCAAATACTTCCAACGATCAGTATACTCGCCCTTCTCTTTTAATATACCATTGTGATTGTATTTCAACATCTCTCTTTTATCAATGACGCCTGAAGCAGATACCCTTTCAATTTTTATTGGTTGATCTTTTTCATTATAGCTTACAGCAAGATGAGGTTTCCCTCGGCGAGAAGAAGAGAGCATTGATAAATCAGATTTAAAGTTATGATCATTCTCAAAATATCGCATATAATATACTTCACTGGCTGGTTGGCAAAAAATAATACCAAGAGATACGATTAAAATTATATATAACTTATTTGAATGAAACATCAATCTTCTGGTGATATATCTTCATCTAAAAAATTTGATAATTGGAAGCGAAATATGGAACCATTACCACGATCGCAAACATAAAGAATATCTCTTTGATCTACGGCAACGGCATAAGGGTCAGCCATTATATTAATCGAATCTTGCTCATATCCAGCTTTTTTAAAATAGGATCCATTAGCATCAAATACTGTAACATCTGCTTTGATATTGTCTACCACATATACGTTTCTTTTTTGATCTACCGCTATATCAACTGGATTTAAAAATAGAGTTGGGTTCATAATATCATCTGCCTCTGGTTGAAAACCTGAGGTGTAAACAGCAAAGTCACCTGACAAATTTGGATATATCATATGCACAGGGAAATAATCTCCTATTTGAGTGTAATATAAATTACCTTGATAATCCACATCAATACTTAAAGGCTGATTTACAGTGCCTGCTCCCGTGCCAAAGCCCTTGACTGTTCCACCAAATTGACCAGTGAAAGCCCATACCAAGTCACCACTTTTAAGCTCAAGGATTAATGAACGCTTAAAATCTATCTGGACAATACGATATTGATTATTTTGCCCGCCATAATTATCAGTTACAAAGACCATATTTTCATCATTGGCAGGAGTTGTAAGCCCCGTAAATTGACTAACATCTGACTGATAATACGTATCAAGGTAAACATTCATCGCATCCTCACCATCATAAAAAAGATGTGGCCGTAACAAAGAATCTATTAATACTTGGTTTGTAGTCATTATACCATCTGTAATTCCCCAATCTTGATTATTAAGCAATGACAACCAAATATCTGTTCCAGCAAAAGCTATTGTATCAACCCCAGTCTGAATATGTGTAAATGTGGCACTAACAGAAATTTTATTTATACCAATTTCATTCCAATATTGATTCCAATTAAAAATTTTCTGCGAACCATCGATAAAGAAAACATTCATTTTTTTATCGATATCAACATCAATAGGAGAAATTGAGTTTTCATTAAAATCCACTAAATTAGTTAAATCTTCAAAACCATCCGGCTTATTACCATTCTGATCAAAAACTAAAATTGAATTGTTTCCCTTATCAGCTACGAATATCCTTCCATCTTGAGAAATGGATATTTCCTCAGGTTGATTTAGACCATAGCTACTATCCCATCGTGGACTCAACTCTAAAAAGGTAGTATCGCCAGCACCAAATTCGCTGGTATTTTGAGATTCAATATCCAATGGAATTTCAAACCTATCAATACAAGAAATGAAAATAAGACATAAAATAAATTGTACACTTAAAAATCTTTTCATCATAGCGTAAGGCCAATGCTAAAACGTTGTGGGTCACTTAGATGATCAAAATTAGCATATCCATAATCTACGCTTATTTTAACAGGTCCTGCAGGAATCGCAATTCCCACACCAAAAGTAAAATCTTCCTCGTTTTTATTAAATTTATGCCCACTTCTTAGGTATAATAAATTTGCAAAAACATACTCTGCACCAATTACAACATATTCTGCATTATCTACTGGGTGATTAAGTTGGGTTGATAGCGTCAAACGCTGTTTGTCAGAGTTTAATGGATCAATTGCTGCACCTACCCTAAATTGCGTTGGAGGTGAAAATTCTTGAAAAAAAGTTGTTTCTTGTATTTCAGACCCAGAACTTGAATCCAACAATCTTTTCTCATAATTCCCTTCTGGGGCTACTGTTTCACCGAAATTTGACAATGATGCACAAAAACGTAAAGAGCCATATCCTGTCCAATAAAATGTTCCCATGTCCATCAAAACAGCATTCATTTCATAACCTGCCATATCCTCAGCTACATACTTAAATGTTATCCCAAAACTAAATCTATCCGTCATTTTAGACCCATAAGTGATTCCTATAAATTTATCCTGAAATATAAAATAATTACCCGTTCCATTAGGATAATATTCAGTTGTTTCAGCCATAGGATCCATATGCAATATACCAGCATTTAATCCCACATAATGCTCTTTGAAGAAACGATGGGTAATACTGAAATAATCGTAATTTATATCTGCAGGCCATTTTATCTGAGTCATGGATATTTCAGTGTCATTTAGCTGCGCAATAGTCGCTGGGTTATAATAAATACTAGCAGCATCTTGATTCATAGCAACAACTGATTCGCCCATACCAACGGCTTTCGCACTTACACCAATATTTAAAAAAGTAAAAACAGAAGTTCCTGCTCTTTGTCCACCCAATATTGGAAATAAGTCCTGACCGTAAAGAGTCGAAAAATATCCTGAAAAATAAAATATTAATGTAAACAAACGTAACATCAGAAAATAAATTGTAACCCTATTTCTATGGAACGCAATTTTCTATATCTAGAAGGATCTAAGTTTGGATTAGGACTATTTGCCATTCTATATCCATATATTTCTCCAGGATTATAACCTTCTCCTGTGTATGGATTAATTCGTCTTGGAATTATCTCATTCATCAAGTTTTCAATTTCAGCATAACTCTTTAGTTTGTAATTGCCAATTTTAAATATCTTATATACTTTTAAATTGATATTCTTGGTTGGCACTTTACTAATATATGCAAAAGGACGATCATCTTCCCTTGGGCCTTCATAATATAATTGTTCACCAACAGAAACTATTGTATCTTGTATAGAACGGGTATAACGCCTTCCAGATTCATATTCCACTCTTGTAGATATTCCCCAATCATTTGGATGAGAATACGAAATATTTGCAAAGAAGTGCATTGGTCTATCCCAACTCATATAATTTTCTCCAAGAGGTTTTTCTGATAACTGCCCTGCTTGAACAAGAAGATTATCCATTGGAGATGAACTTTTACCTGTAACTATGCTATAATTAAAATTCAAATCTATGTACCAATTAGTAAACAATCTGCTCTTCAAAATAGCTTCTACACCTCTCGCTCGCGCATAATCAGCATTAAAATACATATTAAAACTCAGATGAGCATACTTAGGGTTAGATGGCTGAATTGTTTGAGAAGTCTCATAGTCAAACATATCTTTCCAGTATGCCTTCAATTCTAATACCTGATCTTCACTAAATCGATGTTTCACGCCCAACTCATACTGCACAGTAGTTTTAGGATTCAAATTTGGGTTACCAAATACTTGATAAGTGGATTGCGCTTTTGAATTTATCTTTGCAAAGACATATTGAAAGGTTGGTAATTGTGAAAAGTGACCATAATAAAAATATAATACATCATTATCAGTTATTGGGTGTGAGATTCCAAACCGAGGGCTTAATCTTGCCTTCATTTTATAGGGATCTCCAAACCAAGGAAATTCAAATGTCTCTTTATCAAATAAATCTCTAGCATCATTAGTGATAATAATATTGGACGTATCATTAATGGCATCTTCAACATATCTTCCTGGAATCCAATAATCTGTTCGAAACCCCAAGTTTAAGGTCATCCCTTCAAATATTATTCTATCTTGTAAGTAAAAAGCACCAAAATATGTTCTTGCATTATAGTAATCGTAATTTGCACCAAATCCAGATGACCCACTCCACGGCTCATCTATATCTAGTACTTGTATATCAGTGATAGTATGTTCAAGACCGGTTTTTAACTTATGCCCTGAATTAGTGTGAACAGTCCAATCTATATCAAAGCGCATATTCTCACTACTTAAATCATACCATTCTGGCGCAAAACCAGTATCATAAAATTCATCACCATATGTAATCTGAATATTTCCATCTAAATCTGCATTATCTAAATTATAATTGATTGGCTCTAAGTCTAATCTTTGTTGATATTCATCCCAATGAAGATTTTGAACTGCACTATGTTCCATTGTAGTAAATTTTCCCAATGTAATCTCATAAAATGAGCTTGTAGAAAGTGTATGGGTCCAATTCATATTGAATAATCTTGTGTCTCTAGTGATAGTATTGTAGTTATCTAAGATTTTCATATATCTATAGGGAAAATAAGTCGAAGAAAAAGCTCTTGGCATGAAATAGCCTTGATTGATATTCATAGATGCATCATATGAGATTGACATCTTTTTCTTTGGGTTCAATTCCCATGTAAGCTTATATAAAAAATGCCAATCATTATTTCCCCTACTAGCAAGTGCGGACATTAGTTCATCTGCTTTTTCATCATTAATTAATGAAGTATTCCAATAACGATGTGGATATAATTTTAATGCTGTTGGGAGATTCCCATCATACATCTTTCCATAACCATTTAAGAAAAAAGAAAAACGTCCTGGTAAGTCTACTCCCATAAAATTAGGTATTGTATGGAGGAACAAATCTGGTCCTCCTAAATTGAATTCTATCCTATCTGAATTATTATTATCGGTCAGGATTCTATCACTTGAATATTTTAAAGACCCTTCATAATTATCTCGACCTTCTTTTAATTTAATATTAACGACTCCAGACATTGCTTGTCCATACTCTGCATTATATCCTCCTGTAACAATCTCTAATTCCTCTATTGCATCTGCATTAACAAATAGATTTCCGGAATACCCCGACAGCGGATCTTTAACAGAAAATCCATCGACTACAAAAATACTCTCATCAATTCTACCACCGCGAATATGTATCTCATTATCTTGAGTTGTGACACCTATCTGTTCAGATAATATATCCTCAACACTAGAAACAACTTTTGCTTCAATTTCCTCTCTTCTGACCCGGGCTATGGAAGATGTCTCATCAACGTCAAAAAGGGGTTTTTTACCCATTACAACCACATCCTCTCCAAAACTAAGAACAGTCTCTTCCATGTCAAAATCAATGGTAGTTATCTCATTTGACTTTACCAATACCCCTGTCTTTAAAATAATCTTATAGCCTATCATAGATACTTCCACATCATAACTTCCTGGCGAAATATCATTTATTTGATATCTACCTTCGATATCGGAAGCCGTTCCATAATATGTACCCTTTATCATCACATTCACCCCTGGGAGGGTACTACCACTACCTGTTTCTTTTATTTTCCCAACAATGGAACCAAGCTCCTGAGCAAAAATTAAATTGAAGAATAGAACTATTTTAAAAACACGCATACTAAAATTCATTGTCAAAAAGATATTGAAATAATTTTATCGATGAACCATTGCCCTCTAATTTTGGGCGATATCCATCATGTAAAGGTAGGGTCATTATAACAACTTTTCCTGATAGTTGGGTTGGGGAAACACTATATTGCCCCATACTACATACAGTTGGATTACCAATCCATCCATCACTTTCATCCGGATCTGACATATGATATATTTCTGTCAAATGGTCAAATTCAGATTCATCTGGCCAGAATCCTTTGACCTTTACTGCTATAAGATGTGAAACTGACAAATTAAGAGTAGTATCAATTGGGCTTTCAATAACCTTATCAGTATATAAACGGCCATTTGGATTAAGAGTTGTCAGTGAATCTAAAGGGTACCAAGTAAAAGTTGTGTCCTCAAAGTCAATGGGATTAATAAAAAGATTCCCACCACCCATAATAAAATTTACAAGGCTTGCCTCTGCGCGATTATATGTATCATTGGCAGAGGAAGTATTGTTATATGCAGCATACCATATAACCGTTTTAAAGTAATTTAAATTGGCCGTGACATCAGTTGAAGAATACGGTAACTCATCACCTATCTCCCAAAAAGAATATTGATTTAGCCCTAAAATAGTATCCATCATGCCAACATACCAAGACAATGCATTATTTGAATTGTCTAATGGATAATCATCAACTATAAGTACATCTCCCAAAGCAGGTTTTACAACCCAAACCTGAGCGTCTAAATTATTTGTTGAATCAGGAAATTGAGATATCGAACTCTCTGCTCCAGCAATGTCTCTACATTTTACAAAAAAAGTATGGAATCCGGATGAAATATCTGTCAAGGTTATACTTGTCTCATCACCATCAATACGTGTCCAACATTCGCTACAAGTATCATCCAATGCATAAAATACATCTGTAATAGTCTCATTACCATCCTGATCATACAGGTCCCAAACAAAAGTACGCGTAGGAAAAGTATAACTTGTATCACTGCCAATGTTGTCAATCAATGGATTTGATAAATATCTAAAAGATAACTCAGGCGATGAGTTTTTTATTGGAAGAGTAAGTTTTGATGGAGTTTGATCTTCATTTCCATCATTATCTATTGATTTGACCTGAAAAGAAAAAACATCGAGATCTGATCTGATTGGGACATAAAATATTCCACTCTCTAAATCAGTATATGTCCAAGATGAGTCACTACTCCACTTGTAGTTATAACCTACAACCTCACCATCAGAATCTTCACCCCACCAGTGCAATTCTTGTCTACTTGATGTTATAGTTGTAAACGCTTGAGAGAGGGTATCCCAGATATATCCATCGTCCGGCTCTTCATCAATAGCATATATAATATTACCATATGAATCTATTGTTGAATAGATGGTATCCAAAGCAACCAAAGTAAGATAAGTCTGAGGCATACTTATCTCTATGGAATCTGAAGGGTCATCATACTCCCATCTATTACACGACAGAAATATTACCAAAATAAATAGTTTTATATTATTCAGAGTCTTTCCAATATGCAGAGGGCGGTATTTGACCGCCCTCTATTTTTAATTACTTTACTAACAACATCTTTTTATCTGCAACAAAACTACCAGCTTTTATACGATAAATATATAAACCAGATGGTAATCTATGACCTTTATCATCCAAACCATTCCAATTAACAACATGAAATCCTGAATCATATGCATTTCCATCAATCAATGTACGGACTTGTCTGCCCATAACATCATAAACAATCAATTTAATATTTTCCTGGGACCCGATTGAAAATCGTATTTGCGTCTCAGGATTAAATGGATTGGGAAAATTATCATGAAGAGCATAATCATATGCATTTACTTGTATATCATCATCCACTCCAACCATCTGGCCTAAATCTGCCACATCACGAATTTGAACTTTGTAAGTGCCATAACTATAGTTGAATATTCCCATTACCTGATTTAATTCCTGACCTTCAACAAACGTACTCATCATATTGTCGCCTTCTATAGTCGACATATCATCATCAATAAGTGTTTCAAAGCCTGAATCATCAGTTATAGCCCAGTCAAAATCATTAACGGAAGATATTGTTACATTATTTAACTTCACTAATACTCCCTCGTAAGATTCAACTTCATCAGCTGTCTGGTGAAGATCTTCGCAACTTACCACTGTTGCATTTGGCTCGGTTAATGTCTCAACTACTACCACCTCTGCATCGATTAGCCGTGTATTGCCACCAAATTTGAACAACCAATCAGGGTCATAGTCTGTAACTAATCCTGTAATTGCAACATGCTGTCCTCGTGTTATTTCAACAATCTCTTGAGTATCAAATACAAGACCTGACCACTGTTGCTGTGCACCTGGATGTTGTATTGCATAGGAACTATATCCACTAGTATACTGTGCAGTGTCAGCAGTAACAACTCCCGATACTGTGACCTCACACCCCTCATATCTAGTATTACCTGATAGCCAAGGAGTATATTGCAGATCCATTATTGTCAATTCATCAGTTATAACAAAACCAAGTTGATCGTACTCTACATCGTAAGGATATCGACTTGTTTTTGGTTCTGACTGATCTACGCCGTCATCTGTAGCAGTTATATAGTAATAAACAGAATTATCATTTGAAGAAACATCTGATATTGGTATTACACCCGTGAATACAGAGTCATCTAAAGACGTCATAGTAACAGTATTATATGTGGATCCATCAAGAGTGTAGTGTACAAGTGCTTCAGAGATAGCGGAATTATCCATAATAACACATGAGACTATAGCTTCATTGTCAGATAATGTTGGGGCGCATGGTTCCCTTGACATTCCCGATATTGAAGGTGGACCTGATCCAAACTCCATATCATCTGCATATAAAGGACATAATTTATAAGCTGTAGAATCATCATAGCTGCCGTAATGATGATATAACCAGCCCTCCATAGACTGGATTAAAGAACCTACTGGCGGAGGACCTAAAACCTCAAAAAAAGCAGCTATACTATCTGAATCATCATCAACTAAAACTGAACCTGAACCATCATCAGCTGCAAAAACTTCGTACTGAAAATCATTTCCTGTAACTACAGCATCCTCTACTCGAACCATAACATTACCCCACTGCTCTGCTTCAGTAGGCCAACGAAGATCTCCTGTTTGTACGGTGTCGACTACAGGCAAGGGTTGTTCAAAGTCAATTATATTTATTGGCTCAGTAATAAATAGCTCTGTCATGTTTGCTGGCCCTGTCGTGTATTCGTAAACATAACCAGTTGCTTGAATTAAATCTCCTTCAAATAAAGTTGGAAATGCTGAGCTATCTGGATCATAAGATAATAATGCACTCCATGGACCACCATTTACATCTGCAAAAATAAACTTAATACCAGAACCAGCATAACTTAACCCTGTGGGCATTGTGACAATTCCCTCTATTGTAACTGTATCTCCCAGCATATAAGACATATCTGATTCTGAATCTTGACCGACTTTCATTAAATCACTATGGAGCACCTGTTGTATGCGCTGTATTCTTGTTGTACCTTGCTCAACCACATCTCGAGCAAGTCTCGGTTGGAGCTTATAATTGCTATAACTAAAATCAAGAACACCATCTATCTGTGAAAGTTGATGACCCTCACTAGGATAATAAAAATAATCCCATTTGTCATCACATCTAGCTATTGTTTCATCATCAGCAATTTCCCATTCACCATAACCTAAATCTGAATTAGTAACTATTACATCTTCCACAGAAATCAGACAGCCTTCATATGCCTCACCAATATCCGACAGAGCAACAACTGAGGCCTCTATAATTTCATCAGCCTCCCCATGCACAATCCCCGATGTAACACTAGCTAGCTCGGTTAAATTATTATATTCTTCAATAGTACCTGTTAGAGTTACTTCATCACCTTCACCTGGGCCAGGATGTGCGTTTCCGCTCGCATCAACCCAACCAAAATCCCGCCATCCATCATATTCAAAACACACTATACCATTCCAAGGTCCTTCTGCATCTTGAACATGCATGTACCTAAACTGATCAGAACCCCAAAACTCTGCAGTCACCACGCCTTGTATCGTAACCACTTCTCCAACCAAAGGACTAGCGTCATCAGAATCAGGATCAGAGACGTATTGGATATCATAGATTGATGTAATGCTACCTGTTTCAGAAATACTAAAGTTCAATGTATCCCCAACATATGGATCTAATGCACCATGGTCATTGTCAACTAACCAAATGTGAAAAACATGTGCGCCAACATCAAGATCTGTCAATAATATAGGATTCGTAGAGTAATGCATAGTTGCATTACCATTATCAATAGCATAATGAACATGCCCATCCACTCCATCACCTGCATTACCAATAACAAAATTCTCAACTGAAAATTCTATCGTTACCTGGTCAGAAGTTATATTAGCACCATCTTCTGGAGATACTATACTGATTGAGGGTTCATCATCTCCTGTCATGTCATGTGGATGCGAACCTAAGTATTCCCAATTATCCTGATCTAAAACAATCCATTCAGAATTATTTTCGTTCGTACCAGCGGACATATCCCAATCACCTCCATTACCTTCTGAAACATCTAATTGCCTAACTAAAGTGTGCTCAGCTGTTCCATTTGTAATTCCAGCAACATCCCAACCTGTTCCTGGATCGCCACCTTCTAGAGTACCTATTATATCAATAATTGTAGTATCCGTACCATCAATCTGTGCAAGAGCCCTGACATCATCACCATTAAATGCAGTTATATACCATGGGTCTGCATATGCGTGGGTCTCATCTGCCAAAACAGTAATTACCTCATCAGCTTGCGAACTTGCAATAATATAGACATCTCCAACTGAAATTGTTGCCCCATCTTCAAAAGTAAATGTCTCGCTCCAAGGGTTCCCATTATAATTCCCTAGTATTACAAAGTCATCCAAAGATATAGTTTCTCCAGTTCCATTATAAATTTCAAGATACTTGTTATTTGAACTACCCTCTGCATATTCACTAAAATATAAACCAGTCACATCAGTAGGGACTTGACTTGGTACAACCTGAGCAAAAGTATAAACATCATCACCACTATTACCTGAATTACCACCTGTTGCTAAGCCAGAAATACTAAAAGTCACGTCGCCAATATCAACAGCTGGAGCAACCCAATCAAAAACCCACGACCCGGATATTGTCCTAGAACTGTGTTGAATGAAATCACCATTCATCTCAACATTTTCTGAATTAGAGTTCAATGATATCTGACCTGCTATATTATCACCATTCTGCGCTATTGCTTGAAAACCATATCCTCTTTCATGGTCTCCAGTAACAGTAACACCAATTTCGTATGTCTCTCCTGGAATATAGTAATCAGGTAAATCAGTAAAGGTTACGCTTCCACTACCTGAGTTAGTAGCACCACTATGACAACTTGTGCAATTATTGTAGTTTGGTGCATTATGGGCATAGCCTTGTCCTGGACCCCCAGAATTACCAAAAATCAAACAATTCAATATTATCATTAAAATCAAGATTTTCATTACCTACTCCTTTTACTTTATGATCAAAAATTTACCTTCTTTTATCTTCCCTGATATTTTATCCTCAACAGTGAAAAGATAAAGACCTGATGCAGTTGCCTGATCATGCATTGTTATCATGTCCCAAGCATGTTCACCACCAGCCATAATCGGATTTTTTCGATCATCTATGTTGTTAATATCTTGCCCCACATAAGATTCATCGTGTTGAATTATATCTACTAAATCACCTGCCAATGAAAAGATTCTAATCTCTGATATCAATGGAAGATTTCTAAACCATATCATATTACTCCTACTACCGTACCCATCCCAAAGAGCTTGACCTCTATAAGGATTTGGATAAACAGTTGGTTCTGCCACCCATTCAGTATTTGATGTAGCCTTTTCTCCTGGAAAAACATAAACTCGGCTAGAGTAAATAGAACTTTCTAAGCTCTCTAAATTTGCTCCTGGATCGCCACGATCATAGGCTGTTATGGCATAATAATTTAACCAACCATCTTTTAAATCTGTATTCTCAAATTTATAGTTATAATAATTACCATTTATATTGATACTATCCTGCTCTCCATAATTATTTTTAATGGAAATCAAGGATAAGCCAGTATTATAACCAATTCCGTTTATTTTATCAACTTCAAGCAGTAATGAAAATTCACCTATTGATTCATTACTTGTCTTTCGAGCACCATAAATCCTATAGCCCTCAAAATCTTTTTGTTGACTAATCGGGTCTAAAAAAGATTCAGAATTATCCTGCCAGTAAAGCGTTACTTGCCCTGTTTCTACTTCAACATGCATATTAGGTGCAGGCGGTGGCGCGGGTAAAATATAACGATCTAATACCTGGTTATTGTTATTGTCTTCACCAAAATCCAAAATATTATTACGATTTTTATCCTCACCATCATAAGCTTTTTGAGCCCAATCATGGTTTATAAATAAATTCTCTCTTCTTCCGGGAGAGTCACCAGTATTTCCATCTGCCCAAAGACCGCAAACAATTGAAAATGCAATACTGCAAGAATCACCAGGTGCAAGTGTCCAGGAAGTTGTATCGATATTCGGCTGAGATCCAATTGGACCAGCTGAAACTAAAAAAAGCCAACTATTTTCCGATGATGGATAGCCATCTTCTGTGTACTCTGGACCTGTTCCTTTAGGTACAGAAGAAGACATTTTATTATATCTTTCATAATCATCTAAAGGCATGCTATAAGCTGGATAGTCACTATTACTAGAATTTGTCCAAACCCATTGTGAATAATTAGTATTCAAATATCTCATAGGTATTGAACCTCCTAAAATAGACATCCCAAGGTAAGACTCGGACCAACCATCATCTCCATCTGTATCAAATTGATACGCAATATCCCTAGTAAATCCCGCCATATCAGTAGACTCATCAAATCCATTTAAATTATCATACCATGTAAAACCACCTCCAGGTGTATAATAATCAGTATAATTGAAGTTTGCCACTGAAGGATCAGCCCAAATTCCTGCATATATATCACGTATTGTATCTGTAGATGAATTTTTAAAATTATAATTCAATATTACAAAAGCATCTGCATAAGCATAATTCCATGCGTAGCTACTTAAATGAATATCTAAACCCAGAGGTACATGATTTGGTATGCCCAAATCATCAGAAGTTGACTCACCATAGTCCTTAAAAATTGCCGACATATCTTGATGTGAAATTGCATTCGGCGAGTAATATTTAGCCATTGAATCTTGGGTCGTAGATGATATTGAAGATTCAATTAAAATTGGAGTTTCTGCAAAGAGTTCAAATCCTTCACTTCCAGATTCAAAAACGCCATCAACTATTGATGTTGAAACCCTTCTTTCACCATTGACTATACCACCAACCCATAGTCCAGCATATGAAAAATGCTCTATTTGCTCTCTAGCAATCTCAGTTTGTTGTCGATATTGACAAGATGGATGGATACTCCCATCCTCCATTCGATTCCATCCGTTTCCCAGTATCCCAAAATTTGTTATTGTTAAACCTAAATTCCCAACAGATGTGTATTTATCATATTCATCAGATGCAATTTGAACCTTTTTTACAGTTCTTTGTTGGCAAAAGATAAAAGAAATAAAAAAGATTATAAAAATATAAATACGCATTTTACTTTATGAATAGTGCTTTTCTAATTGCGAAATCATCAGTCGATTTAATTTTAAAGAAGTAAATCCCAGATGATTGAGCACCCGCATCCCAAATAATCTCATGTTCACCTGCACCAACAATATTATCCATTAACGTACAAATATTTCGACCTGAAATATCAATGACCTCAATCATTAAATTTCCTTCTACCTGATTTTTAAACTTAATGGAAACATGATGGTTAAAAGGATTTGGATAAAGAGATATAATCTCAAAAGTACTTGGATAAACAGAAATATCCTTTGATTCTAAAGTTCCATCAAATGCAATCCCTGGTGAACCCAAATCTCCACTGCCATAAACAATTGTAGAGGAAAACCAATTATTAATTAATGAATTATCTAACATAGGATTGTGTATTTCCATAGACACACCACTAGAAAATGCCCAATCTTCAGAATAATGAACTTCATCAACTATTGCTCCAGAGGCATCAAAAAGAATAATCTGATCAACGCTATTAGAAAGAGAAAAGTCATCATATTCATAATCTGAGACAAGTCCACCATTTAAGACCAAATCACTATTTCTTGCCAATACAAAAAATTCTCCCGCTAATACAGGTATTGATGTTTGATCTGAAAAAAACACATGCTCATCCCCATTCATATCTCTTATCGCCCACCCATTTATGTCAACTATTGTATCTGTAATATTCATTATCTCAAACCATTCACCATATGAGTCAGATACTGAAGATGGATTTACCATTACCTCTGAAATTATTATGCCTTGATCAGAATAGGTTAAATCATCAAACCATACATCCATATATACAGGAAGATGATCTGAAGCATCATGTAGAGCATCCGCAATATCATCGCTAACTAAATTATTATTCCCATCATTTATTGCATCATTAAAATGGTTACCATCATTTCCATATGCCAAGTAGGTATCTTGAATATAGCGCATTGAAGACGTTTCATCTAATACGGTTTGCGAAACAAACAGCCAATCAAATCTATCATCCATACCACCGTTAGCTCCCCCTCCAAAACTTGTTGTTCTTGGAGACTGCGTATGTACATCAGCAAAAGAGCTATTATTATGCCAATGACCTATGCGATTAATTGGATCAAAAAGCTGCCCACTATTATCATTGTTACCAGATGTCAGCATATCAAATGCAGGCTCAGAAGAAGAACTATTAGAATATATGTTAAAATCTCCTCCAACAATAAAATAGCTATTTGCTGCTAATTCATTCAAATGCTGCCTGAGAATTGTAGCCTCCTCAAGCCTCTGGTTTGCATTAGAATTACCAGAGCTAGCTTTTAAATGAACTCCATAAAGATTAAACTCAATTCCAGAAGCATCATGTATTAAAACCCACTCAATGACATCTCTGGTACCAGAAGACTGAGCTGTGTAAATGGTATTTGTAGCAACAAAAGAAAAGATATCTTGTTTGTAGAAAAGAGCAATGTCTTGTTGAGCACTCTGATTTATAAAAGGCGCTCCAGACCAAATATTTGGTTCCATAATATCTAAGACATCAGATTTAAAATTTGAATACCCTGTTTCTCCAATTATCTCTTGTGCAATTATCATATCTGGCTGCGTTTGATCGATTATTAATATAAAATCACTCTCTCTATCATTGTCATCTTGATAATTCAATAAATTATAAGTCATTAAACGAGCTGATGATGCATTCAAAATGCCAATAAATATTAATAAAATAACATTCTTCATTTAAAAATCCACATAAACTTCAATTTTACCTACTTCAATTCCATTATGATTTTTTATGATTTTTGTTCTAAACTTTTCCAACATAGCTACTTCATCATCTGATAACAAATCCAAATGCTCCATTAATTTCATCACAGCTATTGGCATTGATCTAAAACTTCCATCTAGAATTTTCATTGATATACCAATCGGACCATACTTTTTTGTTTTTAAAGCTATGCCACGAATAGATTCTCCTCCTACCTTAGTGACACCCCTACCCATTAATGCACTTATAAACAAAGAGTCAAAATGGTTAGTCCCACCTATCATATCTGGATGTGAAACCATTGCCTTAAACACTCTTTTTATTTCTGGTTTTTCTTCCATCGCTAAAACCTGAAACATACTAGCAATGGTTTGCAAAGACATAAAATAGGTAGGAACAGAGCAACCATCAATTTCCATAGGTATGTCTTTTAGTCCTGTTATTGAGCAGATATATTCTTTGATTGTTCTTTGCACTGGATGATTCTTTTGAACATAACCTTTTGTTACTACATCCAAGTGTTTTGACAATGCAAGCATACCAGCATGTTTGCCACTGCAATTATTATGAATAGAGGTAGCCACTTTACCCTGTTCTAACATACTGTATCTTGTAACCTTATCTGAGGGTAAGTGTGCACCACACTCATAGTCTTCGATTCTCATTCCTAACTTATGAAGCATTGACATTGCTGTTTCGACATGCACCTTCTCACCTTTGTGTGAGGCACACATCAATGCTAATTCTTTATCATTAAATCCAGCTGATTCAATGGCTCCTGATTTAACAACAGCCGCAGCCTGGAAAGGTTTGAGCGATGATCTAATACATGTTACATATTGTGAATCACCTGTACTGAATATAATTTTATTATTTTCATCAACCACAACTGCAAAAGCGACGTGAATACTTTCAGTGATATCCCCCCTAGTAACCCTACAAGATAATGACATTTTTAATGCAACATCTTTGATACGAATTCAAACCTATAACCCTTTTTTTGCAATAAGGGAATATGCTTTTTTAAAACATTTAAAGTCTTAGGTTTTACATGTCCAATCCCTATAGCATATCCGTTTTCTTTAGACTTTTTTACTAGCTTCATGAGCTGTTTTTCTATCTTTTCTTCATCATTATCATTGTCCAAAAAAATATTTCTCCGTGCAGTTGGGACACCAAATATCTCCATTGTAGTTTCACCAATTGTCTCAATAGTGGTTCTACTATCAACAAAAAATACATTTTTTTCTTTCAATACTCTTGCAATATTTGACATAACATTCTGATCAGCAGATGCCTTCGAACCTTGATGATTATTCATACCTATCGCAGTTGGGATTTCCTTAAATGCTTTTTTGATTCTTCGTTCTATAGTCTCACCATCCATTGTTGTTCTTAACACAAATTCTTCCTCTCCGTATGTTTTACCTGTATTTTCTAAGGGCATATGAACAATAACTTCATAACCAGCATCAAATGCTTTTTCACCAAACGATTTACTATGCTCATGCCCTGGTATAACAGCATAAGTTAAATGAGCATCAATTTCTAAGAAACCATCAGAAACCTTATCATTTCTGTATCCAAAATCATCAATAATAATACCTACAACGCCATTTATTTTTGGTTCTGATATTTTATCAAGTAAAGTATGTGGTTGTTCTTTCTCTTTAACCTCTACTTGTTCCATCTTTTTTTGCAAGTTCAATTCTTTATATTGATCATCCATTTTTTTCATAATAATGAGCAATATAATTATTATGGTGCCCATTACATAAATTATGGGTGTTTTTATATCAAATTTGTTCATGGCATCAGTATATTAATAGAGAGAATTTTTGGTTGACCGATTCCTTGCGACCCAAACTTTGTACCATATGTCAACTGATAACGGTTCAAATTAAGTCCAATACCCAACGATGATTCACTGACATTTTCAGATACTGAATAACCAGCAAGAATATCTAAGCGATTCCAACTAAACTTATTACCCACATAAACCTTTGATGCAGATGCAATTGAATTCCAATCGTAGGAACAAAATATTTTATTGTATAGACTGTTGAAATTAATTTTTTTTGAAAAACCTAACGATAATCTGCTAGGTAATTTTGGAGAACTACTTTCAAGTTTAGTCATTTTACCTACATGCTTTACCGAAATTCCAAAAGAATAATCATTTTTCATATCATATAAATAACCCAAATCAAAACTAATACCATTTGAATATTCTGTATATATACCAAATTGAACAAATGATATCGACAAACCATATCTTTGATTTTCATTTTTAAATGCAACACCTGCATCCGCAATTAATCCATAGGCACTAAAAATTGAAATTGCATCATCCTTGGGAATTTCATCTCTGAATTCAAGATCGGTCAATCCTGTATATTTTAGTCCCATATGAATGACTTTATTTTTACTTAATGTATTATACCCTATTTGAGTAAGAGAAATATCCCCGTACCAATTTCCTCGATTAATCATCAAATATGGATTATTATTACTAGCAGCAGTAAAAAGAGCAGGATTAATTGGAAATAATCCAGGTAAAGTAGCATGACTTCCAATAGTCAATTCATGAGCTGATGATGGCAAGGTCAAAATCTGCGTTCCCATACCATTCAATGAAACACAAAACATTATTAAAAAGCTAAAAATTGAACGCATAAGAAATTGTATGTGCAGATTGCGAAGCCCAATCTAGTGAGAATGCATAATCAATATGTGAATCACGGGATTTAAATAATTCATATTCATAACCTACTCCAAAAGCCATCCTTCCATTTCCATATCCTCCCCTAAAAAAATATTGCTCAAGGAAGCTATATTCGATTCCAAACCTCGGCAATATCCCTGAATATGTTTCGTGATTTGTAATCAGACCTATATCCCAAACAAAAAGAAGGCCTTTTTCATTTTGATGACGTGAACCTAAACGATAGATGGTTGGAAATTCATCCTTATACGGACGACCCTGGGCATATAGCTCATTTGTATCCCATTGATAATTAGAGCTTATATCTTGAATCATTATACCATAAGAACCACGGGATCCTGTATTGATTAAAATACCTATATCGAAACCAATACCCGAACCTGAGACTTGATTTGATTCAGTAATAGGTAAATCATGTCGCAATATTTTAAAGTTCGCACCTATAGCAAGCCAAGGTGCAAAGCGTTGAGAAAAAGTTACCATCAATGCATTTTCTCCTGTCTGCATCTTAGATGATTTCATGCCTGTACTATAACGGCCTTGAATATTATTAACACCACCGTATACCCATGCAACTCCTATACCTGCACTAGGTGGTAAAGCCATTGCAAAGCTAGTAGCAGCTAGGCGACGATCCATTGTAAGATTTGTATATGAACTACCAAAATACCTTCTTTGTAAGAAAGAAGACCAAGCAGGATTATGAAATACTGGAAAATTCTGATCTAGCTCAGCGGTAAAACCACCACCCATGGCCAGGGATCTTGCAGTTAAGCCCATTCTTAAAAAACTTCCTGATTGACCTGCCCAATTCTGAGAGTATATCAAACCAGTGAAAGCCACAAAAATTAAAATTTTCTTATTCATTATTTAACAACAATGAGTTTGTCCCAAAAATATTGTGGACTTTGATTTGGACGCGCATATTTCAATCGTATAAAATAAACTCCATTATGAACATAAACGCCATTCATATCTCGACCATTCCATTTTAAAGCACCATAATAAGAGTTAAGATCAATATTTGCTTGAAAAACCTTCTCCATCGAAAAATTAAAAATATCAAGCTCAAGCTCAGTATTTACAATTTCTCCAGTGTGAAAACGAACATAGCCGTCCCCTCCAATTTGATTATGATTCCATGGTGAAAATGGGTTTGGATAAGCATAAAAATCTAATGAATCATATTCTGTCTGAAAGATAGCCCAACTTGAACCCTGAAAATCAGATGAAAAGGCTGCACCATCTGATGTCCCAATCCATAAGCTAATGCCTTCATTTCGTTCATCAATCGCAGAGGAATATACGACGTCTGTCAAAATCTGAGTTTGAGACATAAATGTTGTATCAATAGCGGGTTCATAGACCGCCCAGTTTTCACCATCAAAACTTTTCCACAATCCTGACTGACTTGAGGCAAGTACCAATGAATCTTTTGCAGTAATATTATAAATTCTTTCTCCCAATAATGTGGTTTCCCAGGTCAATCCTCCATCTCTAGTATAACTAAGTCCTCGAATCTCTCCTGGAGTATCGGCGTTCATTGTCGCTGCCCAAATCGTAGTCCTTCCATTCCAAAATTGCTTGGCAAGTCCTACAACGAAATTCCCAGATAAGTTAGCATTTTGATACGTGTAATGAACCCATTCAATACAATTTGCATATTGTGAATTTTCATCCTGCAATTGATTAATCATAATACCTCGATTGATACCATTTGCAGTTCCAGCCCAAATAGTATCATTATGCACAAGGATTGAAAAAGCCTTATGATTATGATTCCCATCATCGGCTGGATCTCGTGGATTTAAATAATATTCTGAAAGAATAGCATTACCTGCTTCATCAATCTCATCAAAGCCATCACATAAAGATAACGAATCTTGATTATCCATAGGCATTGGCACAACCTCCCAAAAATTGTTATGAAGGTGGTATCGTCTTAATCCTCCGGCCCAACTCGCTGTCCATAAATAATTGCCATATAAAAAAGCGTCGTAGGTAACATTTGCCTCAGGGACAGTGACCGGAAGACCACGAAAAAAACCTGACCCAAAAGCCCTCAAAGTATCTGACGGAAGGTCCATTGGCTGTTGTAAATATGTCCATGATATACCGGAGCTATCATGAACTGAACTAGCATCATAGGCTAGTGTAATTCCATGCCCAACCTGAATCGTGCCATTATCTCCTGAATACGCAACTGCAATGGTGTCATTCATTACTGCAATTGCGGGTATACCTCCGTAAGGTACAAAGTTGGTGATTTCACCATCAATTAAACTATCAGTAGTATAATCATGATTATAAATATAACTACCATCATAAAGAGCAAGCCCCTTACCTGTTCCAAGCCACGTAAGAGAATCACCCATTAATTTTATCTCTGCAACCATGTTACTAAGCAATCCTTTGCTCATAAACGTATCTTGCACGACTGAACTAATTGTAAAATAATTAGGTGAATATGACTGAGCACTAATGATAGATAAAAAAAATATTTTTATTATAATCTTATTCAATGATAATCTCTTGCTCTACAATGTTACTATATTGATTTGCATCGTCTTGCGCAATAAAGCGCCATTTATATGTCCCTACTTTTGTTTGAAGAGTAGAATCTGAAAAACCAGGACCATAAACAGGAATCTTAAATGAATATAAACCATCACCTTTTATAGAGTCTCCACTTGTGAAATTTGGCTCATATAGAATTACCTCACTTCCATCATCGTACAAATATATACGATTACCATTGTTCATTAATGAATCTCCCTCTACATGATAGGACGTGAAACCAACCCATTTTATAGTCTCTAGACCGTCCGCATCAAAAACATTAGCACTTACCAAATATAATTTGATTGTTCCAGTGTCAGGAAGAGCAATGGGAGTTTCCACATCCACAGATTCTATCTTTGGAATAATATTACCTATTAAAACGGTATCTTTTTTTATCAAGATATCTTGGCCATAAGCTACATAATAATCTAGAAAAACAGAATCAATGTCATTCGAAAGCTTATTACTTATACTATCATTTGCATTTGATATTTTTCGTGAAAAAATATCATCACCTTTAATTATATCACCCTGAGCTCCATCATCATTTAAATTGATAATATCTGGTAATTGAGATGTATTTGTACCATGCCAATGTACAACAACACTTTCTAACGCAGCTCCTTGATAGTTTGACTCTACATCTATTGAAAAATAAAGTTTATTGACATCTTGCAGATAAGAAAAATTTGTTAATAGAAGAGGATTATTTTCTGACTCGTCTTCAAAATTAGAACATGAAAACAAAAGAGCACAGACTAACATCAATTTTTTAATTGAATAATTTTGACTATGAAATGCAATTATCATTTTCAAATTACCAATTCTGATTTTGACGGTTAAAGATATAATCTACCATTAACGTACCTACTTGCCCTAAACTTTCAGCGCTGCAATGTTCAGGTAAATCATTCATGGTATGCCAAAAATTTGAATATGGATTAGGATATTTGAAATCAATAAGATCAATTGCAGGAATTCCAGCATGTTCATATAGAGGTACATGGTCATCGTATATTGCATGTTGTGGTGTCATGTCAAATGCATCTAGTCCTAACTCATCAGCGCGTCCCCATAAATAACGCACTAATTCAGGATGAAATTCCAAAGAAAACTTTTCGACTGGTAAATGCAATTGCTTATCTCCTACCATATCTAAGTTAATTGCCTCATTAGGTTTTGGTATTGGTAAGTTTTTAGCAAAATACCTTGAGCCTTGACAATATGTTTCGTTCTCACCTGGTACGCCCATGTCTTCTCCATCAAAGAATACAAGATTAACTCCAATGGGTGGTCTTGTCTGACCCAAAATTTTACCAAGTTCAAGAAGGACTGCAACTCCTGAGGCCCCATCGTTTGCACCAATGATTGGCTGTTCTCTATCACCCCTCTTTTTCTCCATATCTGCCCATGGCCTAGTGTCCCAATGACATGATATAATAGTTTGGAACTCTGCATCAGGATTATACCTTGCAATAATATTTTGAAGATCATGGCGAGTTTTGTATTTTTTTTCTTGATACGTAAATTCTTGAATAATGATTTCATCTGCCGTTTTTTCTAATTCCTCCAGCATGAAATCGAGGCAATCGTAATATCCTTGTGAACCTGGATTTCTTGGACCAAAATCGCACTGCTTTAGAAGATATTCAAATGCTGAATCTTCATCAAAACCTGGCCCTCCCGGACCACAGCTTAATCCAACTATTAATGTAAGGTAAATTAATTTATTCATTTATACTACCCTGATATTGCTAAATTAACATCAAAACCAAAATCTCTGTCAATCTTTCTACCCGTTGTACGTGTGTCACTTTCACGATATTCATATCGAACACCCCCACTTACTTTTGTAGAAAATTGATAAGCAACTCGTAATCCTGCCTTCCAACTCTCAGAAAAAGATCCAATCTCTAGATTTACTTTGTCGCCAGATCGCTCTTCACGGCTCTCATTTAAGTCGAAATTTAAGGTAAAACTTATAGTATTATTAAGATTCAGATTACCATAAAAAGGAATCGGTATATTTATTCCACCTCTGTGCGTGTATGTACCTGTTGAGGTATAACTATTATCATTTTGTATAGTTAGTCCAGTTGGTGTCTCATCTAAAGATTTGCTCATATTGTTTCTAAAAGTAACTGAAATATTTTTATCTAAATTAAAATTAAGACCAACAAGTGGTGAGAAGTTTTGATTAATCCTTGAAGACCTTTCATTATCTTTATACTTTTTTGAAAATGAACCAAAATTAAAAAAATCCATTTTGTCAGGAGATCCGTCCTCAAACTGCCAAGACCTGGTTTCTTTACCTGAAAAACTATGCTCCATTGACACTGATTTTGCAATCTTATTTATGATTGGCAATTTTTCTAAACCGCTTATCCTGAAGCTCCATCCAGGAAAAGGTAGTCCCTCATTTAAAAATTCTCCATAAGCAACATAATCACGATTCATTGATAATTGCTCTAGTCCAGTACTAGATCTAGTAGTAGAAAAACTCTGAGTAAAATTGGTGCTTATAGTTATGGTTCTGGTAAGTTTAAAACCGCTCCTGATTGAGCCATCACGTTTATGATCCCAAGATCCCAGATTACTACCAACTTCGTTTGATTGTTCAAGATTGTGATCAGGTAACCATCCAAACTTATAACCAACAGGAACTTCGCCTATGATTTGATTCGCAGTTCGGTTCAAAGTTTCGGTATAACTGACAGATATCGGATTGATTTTCTTAAAAAATCCATGAACTAAGGCCATTGGTTTAAAATTTAATTTTTTCTCGTCATTATTCTTTTGACTTTCAGTTTGCGATCTATTTCTATTCCTTGATCTTTGACCTCTTGTTTGCCTTGCACCTCGATTATTATTTGAAGATTTAGGTTTGTAAAATATCTCAATAATTTGAACAGGAGTAAGTGTAAAATTTGAACCAAACCTTAATTGAGTACTAATATTTTGCCCTTCTCTAGTGAGATCGTCTGACCATCTAAAATTAGCATTATAATTGAATGAGGGTTTTATCCACTTCATCATTGTTGGATTATAAGTAGTGCTAAAGCTTTCAGTTTGTTGCGTCACTACGCCTGGATCTAATTCCTTTAAAGCAGAAAATATATACCCCCTGTAATCATTTAGATTACTTTGCCCTGTCCAACTATACTTACTGACTAAGGTGTTTGTAATTTTATAATCTAAATTAAGATTCCTATTTAATCCAAAATTATATGTTTCTGGACTTTTTACACCTGTTCGAGTTTCATTCCACGTAAGCTTCTCACTCATATTCATTCCTGTCTTAAACGAGGAGGGCGTGTAGAACAACTGGAACTCACTTGCAGGTTCGCCAACGATAGGTATCTTCTCTGCCCAACTTAATGGTTTAATATAATTATTTCTGTCAAATGTAAGATTATATGCAAACTTACCAGAATAGGTCTCTGACCATTTTCGTTTATAGGTAATATCAGAAGATTGAGTCTGAGAAGCACTAAAGTTCAAAGACATATTGTCAATAGTGTATTTCAATAATGTTTTATCAGATTTACCTGTTTTTTTAACTGAGGTATTCATTGAAATAGTATTACTTAGTATCATGATTGAATCAGGGGTATTTTCGGGATCAACTAGTATATCTTCTCCAGAATAAAATTTTGGACGACTTTGGTTTTGAGAAAAAGTTCCATTGAGAGGTATAGATAATCCCAGTGACCTAGGCAAGAAACGATGTAAATCCATCTTACCTGTAAAATTAAAATTTTCAGATGTATTATTTGATTTAGACAATCGTTCTTGAAGCCTATGATAATCTGCATCTTGTCTGCTATATACAACTGTTGCAGAACCAAGGTCTGATAACTTCAAACTCGATTGAACCCTCATTGCAACTCCTTTTTCCTTTTTCACTCCACTCAATCGCAACTCGTCAATCCAAACCTCTCCTTCAATTGGTACCTCACCAATATTTTTTAACCCAACTGCAAAATATTGAATACGATTTAACGCAGGCTTTCCAGAAATACTAATTCTTTTCCCTGTTTCATTACCCTCTTGGTCAGTGTAAATATATTTTCTTACATTAGAGGAGTCTAAAATCTTATCACTAGCTTGATATTTCATTATCTTTGTAGTATCGGATTGTTTTAGAGCTGTTAACCAGTTCAAATCTATTTTAAAACTATTTCTATTTAATTCTTCATCCCAGCCTTCATACACAGGTTGGGTAAACTCATAATAATCATCACCGAGTCCGAACTTCAAAAATATTTCAACATCAGTTTCAAGAAAATTCGTCCAATTACTGCTTCCATTGACATACATTTTCATGTAGTCATAAGTCATGAAACTTCTTTTTTGATCTTCGTTAAGTGTATAAAGTGTCTTTTGTGCAATTCCACTATGCTTTGGAGGTAGGTTTTTAAACTGTAGCACTAATGATTGTTCCTTGCTCTGGATCTCATTTATCCGGTCATATTCACCTTTAACACCTTTGGGAGGAATATAATCTGCATTATCCTCCGTATTTATAACTGCAACCTGAAATTGCGGCTCCC
>Ga0208277_1000394_pt1 | contig 26154 bp, 22 predicted proteins | sample ETNtaG_5_FD_185782 | JGI IMG/M metagenome (GOLD analysis project Ga0208277, IMG submission 185782) | Marine microbial and viral communities from oxygen minimum zone, Eastern Pacific Ocean - ETNP201406SV205 (SPAdes) (version 2) | ecosystem: Environmental > Aquatic > Marine > Oceanic ...
CTTGAATTGCCTTATCAACTTCCGTGGAAAAAAAGAGGTTTTTATCTCTTGCTTTGGCCACAACTTCAGCCAACCCTGGTTCATAAATCGGGAGGTTGTCTAGGTTGGCGTCATTCCAAGCGGCAATGCGCTTTTCGCTGATATCAACCACAGTAACTGTGATATTTGGACACTGTCTAGCGATAACCGCCATGGTGGGTCCGCCTACATATCCCGCTCCAATACAGCAGATTTTATTCATCGGGGTTAATTTTGGTTACAAAAATAGGGATTTTATAGGTGAGCATCAGTCCGCCACGGTAGGCCACGACCTCACCTGACCCATTAAACGGTCGGTAAACAGTTTCTTCTTGGGGGTCTAAATCTACTCGCCGTAGTCCCTTATAGCCTTTATACCAGGACTGTGTTAGCCCTGCCCCGATAAAAAACTCCAACCCAAAGCCCTTTTTGAGTCGTTTTTTGTAGCCAACGCTAAGGCCATAAATAGCCACACGCCCAGATTGGTATTCGTCATCTGGAATGTCAAACGGTTTTTCCGCACCTAATATCTCGTTCCAATAATCGTAAATAATAGCAAATTCGGGTTTTTGCAGGGTAAACATCCCAAAGCCAATGTGAGGGCCAATAAACCATTTTTGGGTGTCGCTTTGCTGATACCATCGATACTCTAAAAACACTTGATTCACATGAAAAGGGGCGTCATCGAGAAGAGGCTGTTCATCCCAAAATGACGCAAGTACATCGAGCTGAAAAGATTGTTTTTCACCTAAGGGAACTTCCAGGCCAAAGTTCGGTATCAATAATGGAAGTGTTGCGAGATTGACTTTGGCTTCCGTTTGTGCAAAAACACTTACGCTCACAACGAAAAAGAAAAGCGTCAAAAGCCGTTTTGGAAAACGAATACATCTTAACATCACTTGAGTTGTCATTTAGTTCAATAGGTTGCGTTTGTAATAATAAATCAGCTGGCGTTTGTCAGCGGGGTCTTTTCTGGTTTTGATAATTGTTTTTCCAACTAGGTGTTTCATTAGTTTGTTTATCTCAACAATAGCATCTGCTTTACGTTTGTTGTTTTGCGAATTGCTCAAGCCCTCTCGGCCTATTACGCGGAGAATGTCTTCTGTTGTTGCGGTCAATTTGGACTGCAAAAGCCCTAAAATCAACTCTTCGTCTTCCCGAAGCGGATAGAAATCAAAATTATTTCGGATTCCTCCGCGTACCAAGCGAGGTGCTCGCATGCGTTGATACGTGACCAATAGATAACTCACTATAAGTATCGCAAAAGCAAATAGGGCGATATAAGTCAAGTTCGTAAATAGCGTTCTTTGATCAAAGTAAAGGCGTTCAACTTGCTGTGGGTTGTTGAAGATATTCTCAGAAAGGATTGCGCTATAGAGGGAGTTGTTTTTGTAATAGTAAAGTGAATCGCCACGAAAAAAAGCTGGGTCGTTTTTACTGATGTTGGTTGAAATCAATGACTGTTTATAAAATCGTGCTTGGTTGTTGCTTAAGTCTACCAATAAGTTGTGGTCCGTGTTATTGGGGTGGCCAATTAAATAAAATAATTTGTCTTTTTGAACAACTTTAAATGGGGACAAATTTACCGCTGTTTTGCCAAGGTTCATCCACTTTCGTGTTGTAAAGTCAAATGTCCAAATGTCATTGTTTTTTTGTCCGTCAAGGCCTGTGAATTTGTCAACCTCCATTCCGCCAAAACTGTAAAAGGTGTCCCCCAACACAAAACAGGGGCCGCCGTAGGCCTCAGGTGGGAATTGATAACCCTGAATCGTGTAGTACTCCCACCCTTTGGTCGTTTTATCAAAATACGTAAAGAAATTATTCGCTCTCCAAAACCCATAGCCACCATAGCGAAACAGGGTGTCACGATAAACAAACTGACTGGCTTTGTTTTGCTTTTGATGCTGGAACGAGCGATCGATACGAATCGTTGTGTCTTTTTCAACCCGGTAAACCAGCCCTCCTCGGTTGCTCGTCAAATGAAGGGCATCATCATACCAAATTGAGCTATAATCTGGATAATCAATCGGGGCCGGATTAAAGAAAATCGTATCAATTTTGTTGTTGAAAAAAGGTTTTTTAATAACATGGTCGTCATAATAGGTGTAGGTTGTTTGGTTAATTTGATCGAACCAGGTATTAATCGCTTTTTGAGGTTGGGCGAAAATCTGGGAGCTGAAAAGGATAAAAATTAATAGCCGCATAAAAATAAGACTATTTGTAATTTGTTTTTACAAAGATATGTATTTTTGCCCTATGGCCATTAGCTCGTTACTGGTTTTGCTAGTCTATGGTTTTGTCTTTACGTGGTTAACCATTCCTCGTGTGGCAGAGGTTGTTAGAAAGTATAAAATTTTTCGAAAACCAAGTGAACGAGATCTGCATTGGCGTTTTGTCCCCAAACTCACTGGACTTTCCTTTTATGTTGCGCTTTTGGTGGTCGCTTTTGCTTTTGTTCCTTTTGTTGATGTGCAGCGACTTATTCTCTTTTTGGGTGCGGGTGCAATTATCGTTTATGTCGGAATTCGCGACGACATTTACCAATTACGGCCCGTTGTCAAGCTTTTGCTTCAGCTGGTGGCGATTGCCTTTTTTGCTTTTGGAGATGATCTTGTCGTTCGCAATCTTCATGGGTTTTTAAATATTTATGAAATTCCTAGTGGGGTAGATTATTTTCTCACCTTTTTTATAGGAGTATTTATGATCAATGCATTTAATCTTTGTGATGGCATCGATGGGTTGGCAGCCATGTTAGGGGTGGTGATTTCCGTTTGCTATGGAGCAATCTTTTATATTATTGGCGACTATCTATTCTTGTCTTTTTCTGTCATTCTGATCGGTTGTTTGTTCGCTTTTTTGCGTTTTAATCTTTCACATAAAAACAAGGTGTTTATGGGAGATACTGGCTCGCTGTTCTTGGGGTTTGTGTTTTACCTCTTTACCATGTATTTTGCTACCAATGAATCTGTCATTTTATCGGTTTTTATTGCCCATAAATCCCTTGTTTCTTTGGCTTCTCTTTGTATTTTTATTGTTCCTATACTCGATTCTGGCAGTGTGTTTTTTAGTCGGGTTTGGAATAAAAAAAGCCCTTTTAAACCGGACAACAACCACGTCCACCACCTCGTTTTACATTTTACCAAAAATCATGTGATGGCTTCGTTACTAATTGTTGCGGGCTTAACTACGACGCTGATGTTGTTTTCTCAACTTGCCTTTATTTTAGCCCATGAGGTTACAATAACCATCTTTTTGATGTACCTGTTTGTTTGGTATGTCGTGCTCTTTTTTATTCGACGGAGAGTGCGAAAAGAAACCTCTGGTTAGCTCCGAAGCTCCTTTATAATTTGTTGCGCTGGAGATTTTACAATGGCCCACCCCACTGAAAACACCCCGCCTAAAAACGTCCAAATAATCACCATCGTGGTTCGTTTGGGTTTCGATCGCTCTAGCGGCACGCTTACGGGTTCAATAATCGTAAAAATGGGTGTGTCTTTGTTGACTTGTATTTTGGCTTGCTCAACTTGGCCAGCCAGTTCCTGAAAAACAGAGGAAGTCACTGAAAACTGTGACTCCAAACGAGAAAGTTGGTTTTGGTATAATGAGGATGTGATGTTGAGGTTTTGGTCTTTAAAAATCGCTATCGAATCCTGAATCTCTTCAAACTCTTGCCGTTTTGATTCGTACTGCCTCTCAATGAAGTCTAAATTATTTCTTGCGCTTTGGCTTTTAAAAGCGATAATGTTGCTCTGCAACAAGTCTGTAGCAGCTTGCGCAAGTTGTGCGGCTGCCATACGGTCTGCTAGCTCAACGCTAATGGAGACCAACCCTTCTTGGTCATCCACTTCAATCGAGACTACTTGTGCCAAAAACCTAAAAAGGGCCCTATCTTCTTTTGTAGCTTGGAAAAGAGTGCTTTTAGGGGTGCTCTTGTCCTCGCTCTGATTGTTAAATAACAATCCCGGTAGCCCAATGGTGTATTTTTTCAGTAAAGGCAATATTGACACACCGCTACTTTGATCAAGGATATAGTTTCGAAAGCTGGTGCCATTTGATCCCACTTTAGCTTCTAAAAGTGCTAATCGGTAGGGAATGCTTTCTGCAATTTGCGGGTATAACGATGGGGGTATCTCTTGGGGCTGGCTGCCCATAATCGCAGAAAGGTTAATGCCCGCTAAAGACGCTAGGCCTCCTAAAGATGGGTTTGTTTGTCCTTCGGGTAGTTGGGGTACAAATGTGGAATACGCGCTGTATTTTACAGGTGAGACCAATGCCGAAATCACTCCAAAAACCGCAAAAAGTATGATCGTTTTAATGACAAAACGCCTTGCGACGTATATGGTTTTTAACAGAGCAATAATGTCAATTTCGTCGTCTTTATGAGTGTTCATTTATGATGCTTTTATTGGGTCAAAGATCTAACTAAGAGGGTTAGAGAGGCAATGGCTGAAGTAAGCCCAATGGTCTCTTGTATAGAAATTCTCTCTCTTCGTTCTTTTGTCGGAACAACAACAATGGCGCCTGGATCAAGTTTTGGCCGAAAGCGGAAAAATAAAAACTTTTTGGTTCCTCTGACGTCTCCGTTCTGATAAACCACATAAGCGTTTTTATAGTCCGCAGTCCGTTTTGCTCCTCCGGCTCGATTTACGGCTTCGCGGAATGTGGTGCCCTTGACGTATGGCGTTGCTGTCTCACGCTGGACCTCCCCCAACACAGAAATGGTAGAGTCTTCCTTTGGGAATAAAATCACATCGTTTGCTTTAAGCAGTACATTGTCTGGGTGGTTTCCTTTTTTAGAAATTATTTTTTCAAGGTTAACGCCTATTTTAATTTTTGTGTCATCTATAAAAAATATGTTTAAAGAGTCTGTTGTATCTTCAATATTTTCTTGTGTTTCTTTGGAGATTGGCCGCTCTATGGAAACCCCCTTCAAATTTACCCCTTCTAACGCTTCCCCAGCATCATAATAAAGGTCATAAATTGTATAATCTTCACTAATAATGGGATACGTGCCTGGCCGGCTGACCTGTCCCTTTAAACGAACAAAAGTAGTTGACTGATAACCAGGCTTCAGCCGGATAACCATCAGGTCAGAGGGCGCCAATTCTACTTCTTTAGCTTCTGCAATTGAGAACCAACGTGCAACAACTCGTTTTTTTGTTTGCTCCTCTGTGATATTAGTGTATAATTCGATTTGATCTGTATTTGCGCGGTCTTGAAATCCATTGGCAATCAAGATTAAGTCCCTTGCAGTCATACCCTTGAAAAAGGGTACTTTGCCTGGCTTATTAACTACTCCTTGAATGGTAACCGTTTTCTCAGGGTTAATGTTTTCCATTGAGGTGACGACCAAACTGTCGTTGGGTTGCAACTGTACGTCTAGGTTGTTGTTGACAATCTCTGCCAAATCAATGGTTTTAACCTCATTCACAAATCCCTGTTTTGACCGATATAAAATCGCCGCATCAGAATAGGCGTCAGGTGTTAGCCCGCTTGCGCTTTTCAAAAGGGCTGAGAGGGTTGGTGTTTCATTAAATGGATAGTTTCCAGGTAAATAGACTTCTCCTGAAACGCTAATTTTATTTGTATACTTTTCTGTGGCGTTTTTTGCTTCTACCTTGTCTCCGTCAGAAAGTTGAGCGGTGACATACGCATTTTGTTCGATTTTGATGATTTCGCGCTGGAGTTCCGCAACACGATCGACATAAACTGCTTTTTTATAGGCAGTAGAAGAAAAGCCTCCAGTGTATGACAATAAGTCTTCAATGGTTTCGTTTTCTAGGGTTTCGAAGCGACCGATGTTCTTAAAGGCCCCCTCAACAGTAATGCGTTTGTGATGTGGGGCAACCACAATTACATCCTGATCGTTTAGAAAAAAAGAAGGGTAAGTTCCTTTAACAAAAAAGTCATATAAATCTATCGAGGTGACCTCTTTTCCGTTGCGTAAAATCGAAATGTCCCGATAACTTCCATTTTCCGTTGGCCCTCCTGCCGCATAAAGTGCATTTAATACAGATGAAAATCCAGAAATCGTATAGGTTCCTGGAGCCTCTACACTTCCTGTGATGTTTACCACGACACTTCTTGCTTTTTGAAGGTTAACGTCAAGATATACCTTTGACTCATTAGGGGAGCCTGGAGAAAGTCCTGTATAGATGGAAGAAAATTCGTTTCTAATTTTGCGCTCAGCAGCTGCCAAAGTGAGTCCTGATAAATACATCGGTTTTAGGCGGTCGATTCGCACAACACCTTGCCGTGATAGTGTGGCCTCATAGCGGTTTTCAGACGCTCCCCAAACATCAATGGTGATTTCGTCGGAGGGTCCTAGGCGGTAGCCTGCGGGGGTTGCCACATAAAACTGTGGGGTTTCTGTGATGTTTTTGTTTGCAAAAAAGGCGCTTCCAAAAATATCCGACTCTTCCTCTTGTTCAAAGAAAAAAAACATATCGGGTTCATTGCCAAATAAAGGGGGTTCCTCATCTTGTGTGTTCTGTGCTTGATTTTCAACACCCCCTTCTGATTGCGAATCAGACCATGCGGCTCGAAGTATAGAAAGGTCTTCAGGAGTTGCTCCTTGTGCTTTTGTGAGCCCTTCTAATTGGAGTAAAGAATATCCGCGCTTACGTGCCTCAATCACATAATTGATTTGTTGCTGGGGAGTTAGGTTTCGAATCTGTGTCAGAAGGGGCTTTTTTTGTTGTGCAATACTGGGCTCTGCACATAAAAACAGTGCTATTGAACATATTGCTAACACCCCTTTCATTGAGGTTTTAAAGGATGGGTTTTGCATTTATTCCGTGCTTATTTTTTCTAAAATCTTTTGGGTTATCGTATAGGTTGGCACCACCCCAGTCTTACCAAGCGAGCCAGACGCCAATGTGCTTCCTGTCTCCAAGGGGTTGTCAGATGCATAATATGCATAGCGTAGCTTGATCGTGGGTGCCACGGTTTTTCGAATATGCATCGCAGATTGAATCGCTTTTTGATAGTGAACTCCTTCCATTTCAATTCCTATTACTTTCCATGAAGAGCGGCAAAAATAGGTTAAAATGTCTTTGTTCTGAAGGGACGTGCCTAAGACCGTAATCATCGTACCCTCAAAAGTTGAAATGTTTGTGGTACTAAAATCTTCAGTTGATAAGTCGTTTTGAAAAGGATAGTTGTCAGAGGTTCCCTCAAAAATATGGGCTGTTGGTACCATAATGTCCCCTTTTTTACCTTTCATGATTCCTGCCTTTCCCATAACTGATATGGATTCAAGTTGTTTTCCAATCTTTGTTTTTAACAGTTCATCCGTTAGTTCATAAGCCTGCTCTCCAAACGCATAGTCAAAAACCAATAATACCGTTCCTTTCTTAAACGCAATCTTATTGTACTTTATTTTGTCAGTATCTATTATTTGTGCGTGCACGTTGCAGCCAGACTTATCATCAACATCAATAAAGCCCTGCTTCATTGCAAACCGTTGTACCTTTTTCTGCTTGTTGTCGTCTGCAATAAACTGTCCAAAAAAGGTCATGTCTTCTGCTGGTTTGTCTAAGGCGTGCTCAGCATAAAGAGTGTTCAAAAAACTATGGCGATTTGCAGAAATAAGGTGAATTGGTCGGTCGATCAAGTTGTGCTGTTCCAAAACTTGGTGTAGCTGGTTTGCCCATCGTTCACCGTGAACGTGGTGCCCAATCTGATCTCCCAACATTGTGCTAAAAGTGACTAACCGCTTCTCTCCATTATTGCGTTCTTGGATTGCAACACGGACCATATGATATACCAGCCGAATAAATCGGTGGGGGGATTTAGGGGTTTGGAATCGCTCGTAAAATTCAACCACTTCGTTATATGTACACTCTAACAATTGAGTCAAATAAGCCATTGTTGATTCTAGCTCTTTTTTTGCCACGGTTTTGGTGGTTTTTACAATAGCTTCAATTTTTTGCCATTCCCGAGTCGTTTGTTTAGATGACGAAATATATACCCTGTCGCAGATTTTGTCTGCTTCAATATATAAAAATGTGAGGTGAGTTAAAATGTCATAAACTTCCGATCTCCCTCTAGTCACCTCAATAATCATTTGGTCTTTGTCAATGCGATAGCAATTTCGTCTTCTCTTAGTTGGAATAATGGGGTGAAAGCTGGAGGAAGAAAGTCCTTCTTCTGCGGTCAGGTTGACAGAAACACACTCTGCGATTCCTTCAGGTAACCGATCAATCACATAGAGTAAGCCGTTCAGTTCTGTTTTAGATTCTGCTATTGATCCATAAATTTCTGGTTTTAGCGTTAACAAAGCGTTCCGCAAAGACGCTCCTGAAACTCCCATCGGCTTGTAAAAGCCTCTGTTGAGCAAATGGCGCATGCTGATATACATTCGAGCAATCGCGTTGGAAGATTCTTGTGCGCGCTTTCGTATTGAAGGTGAAACTGTTGGTTGTTGTATCATCGGCATTCTGTTATTAACTGATCTGCAATTTTGCGGTCATTTGTCAAACGAGGAACTTTGTTTTGTCCACCCAATTTACCGATTCTTTTCATATAACGAGAAAATCCGCCTTTCTCAACAACTCGAATCTCTAGTGGGCGCAACACTTTGCCTTCAATAAGGTCTTGATAATAACTATTTTGAGCGCACAGCTGTTGGTCGAGGGTCAAGCGAAAATAATTCATGTCTTTAGGGGGAGAGGTAAACTCAATAAACCACTCGTGGTATGGCAGTCCGTTTTCTGGACTAATTTGTGGAGCAACGGTAAGCTCACTAATTTCAGCGCCAGATGCGTTTGTTGCTAGCAACAGGGCTTGCTCAACCTCTTTTCCAATAACATGCTCGCCAAATGCTGAGATGAAATGCTTAATCCTTCCTGAAACGACAACGCGATATGGTGATGTAGATGTAAATATAACAGTGTCTCCAATATTATAGGCCCACAGTCCAGCGTTTGTAGAAATGATAATAACGTAATTAACTCCTATTTCGACTTCTTGTAATCCGAAACGAGGTGGTGATTTGTCAAAAAATTGGTCTACAGGAATAAACTCATAGAAAATTCCCAAATCTAACTGCAACAACATCCCTTTGCTTTCGGGCAGGTCTTGAAACGCAAAAAAACCCTCTGAAGCGGGGTATAGTTCGATACTTGGGATATGACGACCAACTAAGTTTTCTAGCTTAGCTCTATATGGCTCAAAATTTACCCCGCCGTATACAAACAGGTTGAAGTTCGGAAAAAGGTCGCCCGCTTTCTTTCCTGTTTTCGCTTCTAATTTCTCGTAATACATGCTTACCCATGGCGGTATGCCGCTTATCAAACGCATGTCCTCATTATGAGTTTCTTCGACAATCTCGTCAACTTTGGTTTCCCAATCTTCAATACAATTGGTTTTCCATGATGGCAAGCGGTTTTTTTGCAGGTATTTCGGCACATAATGGGCTACAATCCCTGAAAGACGTCCAAGTGCTATCCCATTTTTCTGTTCAAGAATTGGGCTGCCTTGTAAAAAAATCATTTTACCATTAACAAATGAGGCGTCTCCTGTTGCTTCAATATGACAAAACAAGGCGTTTTTTGCTGCCTCTATGTGGGTGGGCATTGACTCTTTTGTCAAAGGGATGTATTTGGTGCCTGAAGTGGTCCCTGAGGTTTTAGCAAAATACAGTGGTTTGCCTGGCCATAGTACGTCTGCTTCGCCTGCAACAACCCGATCTACGTAGGGACGTAAGCCCTCGTAATCTGCGATTCTAACTCGATTGATAAAGTCTTTGTGATTTTGAATTTGGTCAAAACGGTGATCTTTCCCAAAAGCCGTGTGTTTTGCTTTTTGAATAAGTTTTTTGAAAACTCTTTGTTGGGTTTCAATCGGATTTGCTGCCCAGTTGTCTATTCTTTTGCGTGCTCGTTTTGCAAGCTGCTTAGCTACAATTTTTCGCATTGACATCTTACTCAAATTCGATTAGTTCCGTTGGGTTAATTGGATAGCCGTCACTCCACAGCTCCAAGTGTAAATGGGGTCCTGTTGATAAGGTGCCTGTGCTTCCTGCAAAGCCAATAACTTCACCTGAAACCACGAGATCTCCTTGGCTTACTGCTAATGATTCGTTGTGTTTATAAACAGATATTAGGTTTTGTTCGTGTTTAATAATAACAACATAGCCAGTCTCTGTTGTCCATTCAGCCAAAATCACAGTCCCGTCCGAAATTGTTTTTACCGGTGTCTTTTCTGGGACCCCGATATCAACTGCAAAGTGGTTTTCTGAAGGATTATAGCCTTGTGTAACCACTCCTGTTAATGGAGGAAACAATGTGAAGTTGCTTTCAGTTCCTGCTGTTTCAAATAAGTTGAACCTGTCTTCTTGTGCAACTTCTGCGCGTAGAATAGAGTCTTGTTGGTTAGTACTAAAATCAAGTTCGTCTATCAAGTCAGCCCCTGACTGGACGCTCCTTGAGGGGATGTCCTCTAAACCCACATTTCCTGTCAAAACGTTCCTTATTGAGGATAAATATCGGTCGTACAAGAACGCTTGTTGGCGCAAAGAGTCTAGGATATATGTGTTGTTGATTGCTTGTCGTCGCATGGCGGTAGAATCATATCCGGGGATATATTCTTTGAGGGGGGTTAAGGCAATAATCATATAAGTGGCTCCAATTAAAATTATCGCAGAGAGGCTCACAATCATAAAAACGTTAAGTCGGCTGAGTTTATAAGATAGTATTTCTTCAAATGTGTTCTCATTGAGAACAACAAAGCGGTATTTTGCCAAAAATCTGGCGCGTAATGATTGCTTGTCTTTGTGATTTGATTTGGCCATCGTTTGCAAATATAACCAACTCTGTTTTGGGGTGCCTGAGAGTTCAAAAAAACTTTACTACATTTGTTGAAAATAACTCTTATGTCCGCAATTTTTGTTCTTTTAGCAATCGGCCCTTGGCAAATTGTTCTCCTAGTTGTTTTGGTTGTTCTTCTTTTTGGGGGGCGTAAAATTCCAGAGCTCATGCGCGGTCTAGGTACTGGTATTAAAGAGTTTAAAGACGCTTCCAAAGAAGAAGACTCTGAAAAAGAATAGTCGTTTACCGGTTTTCTTGTAAAGACCGAAGTACCGTTTCAATTTCAAATATATAATCCCGCTTTGCTGTAGAAGGCGAAAATACAAATCCCTCCAATACTATATTTCTATTGTTCGCCTTGTCATTTATAATATACTGTAAAAACGGGCCCGCCATAAAGTCGCCCTTCACCTCCCATGTTCCGCGTATTTCTAATGCGGGTTTCTTTCCAAACGTCGTGCTGTAGACGTATGGTTTGTATGCTTGTTCTGTGATTAAATAGCTCTTTGGTAGGCGTCCTGGAATAAACGCCTTTCCGATGGAGTCATGCTGAGCAATGATTTCCTCTAGGTTTTGTTCAAAGACAATGTCCTCGTCATAGGGGGTTGTTGTTACCAGTAGGTTGATGTGTCCTTTTTGAATTTCTCTTTGGAACCATGATGTGGTCTCATTTTCCTTAAACGTTTTATAGGCAGATGGCATCGTTAATGTAAACCCAAACTTTTTGTCGAGCCCATGCTTGGAGTGGGTTGATTTTTGAATTCTCCTTAAGCGTTCGGCGCGTTCCTGCGCGCGAAGGGTTTTGATTACATCATCCGATTGAGAAATAATGATTTCTGTCAAAGCTGTGGGAGTTGGGGCTGTAAAAACCGCCACGGTCTGCGGTTTCGCATAGGTGTTTTTGTCAATACGAGCATTAGATTGGTTGCGAATCCCAACCCATAGAATGCTGCGGCTTGATTGGGTAAATCCAGAAAACACTGTTGGCGGAATTTGTTTAAGATCGAATATCGGTTCTTGTTGAGGCAACCCCTCTGCGGGATAGGCATACAGGTCTCTAACAGTTTGCCCGATTTCTCCTGCCCACAATTGATCGGTCATCACTACCATAATTGTGTTGATGTTTCCGCTGGAAGATAAAATAAGGGGTGCATTCTTTTTGTTCTGGCACGAGATGGTGGTCAACAGAAGAATAAGGAGTATAAAGTAGTGTTTCACAATCTTTTTTTTATCAAAAACTAAGCCAAGATTGCTGCTATCCCAGGTAGGGTTTTACCTTCCAAGCTTTCAAGCATTGCCCCTCCACCTGTGGACACATAGCTGACTTTGTTTTCCATGTTAAACTGCTTCACTGCGGCCACCGAGTCTCCGCCACCGACTAGAGAGAATGCGCCATTTTTTGTGCTTTCTGATATGGCTTCTCCTAGAGCGATTGTTCCTTGTGAAAAACGTGAGAATTCAAAAACACCAAGTGGGCCATTCCATAATATGGTTTTGCTCTGCAACACCACCTCTCGAAAGGCTGAAATGCTTTCTGGGCCGGCGTCCATGCCTTCCCATCCATCTGGAATTCGGTGGATTGGAAAGACTTGTTGAGTTGCCTCGTTTGAAAATTGGTCGCCTGCGACCACGTCTTTTGGTAAATGGATTTGAACTCCTTTTTCTTTTGCGTTTGACAAAATAGAGAGAGCTAGTTCCTGTTTGTCGTCTTCGTAAATGGAGTTTCCAATTTGTCCGCCTATAGCTTTGGCAAAAGTAAACGACATCCCGCCTCCAATAATCAAGTGGTCTACCTTGTCTAGTATGTTTTTTATAATCGTAATCTTGGAAGATACTTTTGCGCCTCCAATTACCGCCAACACTGGCTTTTCGCCCGTTGACATCACGCGATCTATCGCATCGATTTCTTGTGCTAATAGGTATCCGAAATACTTTGCTTGTGGAAAAAATTGAGCAACTATGGTTGTTGAAGCGTGTGCACGGTGCGCAGTTCCGAATGCGTCGTTAATGTAACAATCCGCTAATTTTGAGAGTGCGTTTGCAAACTGCTCATCGCCTTTGTTTTCTTCATCATAAAACCTCAGGTTTTCCAACAACATAACCTGTCCTGGCTGCAGGGACTGGGCTTGCGCTTCGGCTTCGGAGCCAATCGTGTGTTTTGAAAACTGAATGTCAACCCCTAACACCTTTTGTGTTTCAGAGACAATATGCCGAAGGGACAGGTTTTCATCTACCCCTTTTGGTCGACCTAAGTGAGTCATCAAAACACAGCTTCCGCCGTCTGTCAACACCTTGTCAATCGTTGGTTTGGCAGCTTTTATCCTTGTGTGGTCTGTCACGTTTTTGTTTTCGCTGAGAGGAACATTAAAGTCAACTCGAATGAGCACTTTTTTGTTTTTGAAATTGACAGCGTCTAACGTTTGCATTTTGTGAATTTTGCGTGCAAATGTACGTTTTTCTTGTCCGTTTTCATTTTTCTTTCTCCCTGTTTTTTTTAGTTGTTGGATGTGTATATTTGTTTATGCAATTTGATCAAATCCACGGCCATGATTTTCAAATTAAAGCCCTTCGTGATAGTATTTCTATGGGTAGGGTTCCCCATGCCCAATTGTTTACTGGCCCGGAAGGTGTTGGTATGCTTATGGTTGCCATCGCGTTTATGCGGGCTGTGTTTTGTCAAGAACAAGGTGCCGATAAGTTGTCTTGTGGTTTGAAGTTTGATCGGCTAACACATCCTGATCTTCACTTTGTTTTTCCGGTGGCGTCTAACGCAAAAGTGAAAACAAAGCCCACGTCAGATCAATTCTTAGATGACTGGCGTTTGTTTGTCGAAAACAACCGTTTCGGAACATTGTTTGATTGGTACCAACAGCTCGAAATCGAAAACAAGCAAGGTCAAATCGGTGTTTTGGAGTCAGAGGAAATCACAAAAAAGCTGTCCTTAACGGCTTATGAGGGCGGTTGGAAGGGGGTTATCGTGTGGCAGGCCGACAAGCTCAATCTCGCGGCTGCTAATAAACTACTCAAACTTGTAGAAGAACCCCCTGAAAAGACAATTCTTATATTCATTTCAAATCATGACGATCGGGTTCTTGAAACACTACGTTCGCGCTGTCAGAGTGTCCACTTTTCATTGTTGACTGAAAATGTGATTTCGAAAGCGCTGATCTCCTATGGTGCAACTCGTGAGGTAGCTGCTAGTTTAAGCGTACAAGCCAATGGCTTATTGAGTCGTGCTTTGCGTTTAATGAGGGTTGAGGAGGCGCCCTTTGAAGATTGGTTTGTGAGTTGGGTTCGCACCGCTTTTAAAGCAAAACGAAACAAGGGTTCTGTTGTTGAGCTACTAAATTGGGGCCAACAAATTGCTGGTGTTGGCCGGGAAACGCAAAAACAATTTTTGTTGTTTAGCATCGAGCTCTTTCGTCAGGCCTTGCTTGTTCAGTATGAGCTAGCTGAGCTCACAAGTTATAGGCCAAGGGGTGATTTTGACATTTCTCGATTCTCGAATTATGTCCACAATGGAAATATTTACCTGATTATCAATGAGTTAGAGTCTGCTTACCTTCATGTTGAACGCAATGTTAGTGCCAAAATGATTTTCTCTGATCTATCGCTAAAGCTCACTAGACACATTCATACGCCCCCTGTTTTGTCTTAATTTTCGGATGGTTATTGGTCCTTTCTGCTGGATTCGTTTTTTTTTTTGGAGCCTGTCGTTAGTCTGTGTCCTAAAGTGCGCTTAAACGTCTTTATTTTTGTTTTTGTAATACATAAATCAGCGAAGAGTAGTTTTTTGAATGTTTTGCAGCACGATTTGACCGCCATCCAGACAATAATGCTTTAAGCCATGGGAATCGCGCTTGACGGTTTTGTTCTGAGAGCAACGAAATATAATATGAATCTAAACTTAGTGGGTAGGTTTTTTCGGTTTCGAACCCACAGTTTTTCGCCATGCTTATAAAACCACTAGGTGAAAAGTGCCACAAGTGTCTCGGAACATCATAGCCAGCCCACATTGCGCCGTATTTTTTTGCATCCCAAGATTTATAATTCGGTAAAGCAACAAAAAGTTTTCCGTTGTCTTCTAAAGATCTAAGCGCCTGTTTAAAAAACTCACTTGGGTTAGGTAAGTGTTCTATAACATGCCATGCTGTGATCACGTGGTAGCGTTTTTGGTTGGTCCATGAGGGTTGGTATTTTGCTTTGGGTCCATGGGCGTTGGTGTTGGGTTCAAACCCCTCAGATTGCCACCCCATGGTGTTCGTAAACTCAACAAAAGACCCTGTGCCCGCACCAAAGTCTAACAGCTTTCCTTTGGCTTGAGAGTGTTTGTTGATAATCTTGATTTTGTAGTTGTGGTTCCATTGTCTAAATCGTGAATAAACAATAAAGAATAATGACCTTCCTTTTGTTGTATGCGAGATATAATTTGGGTGTTCATAGTATTTCTCAATATGTTTCGGTTGTGGTGTTGTTTGTAAAATATCGTAGCGTCCGTGGGGCTCTAAAACAAAGGAGTCTCCTGTAACTAAGTGGTCGATACAAACTGTTTTATTCATTACGGAAATGTTATTGTTCCACGTGGAACCTAGCGACCCATATGCACTAACAAAATGCTGATGTCGCTTGGTGAAACACCGCTTATTCGAGACGCTTGTGATAGGGTTTGTGGTTGGATTTCTGTTAGTTTTTGTCTCGCCTCTGTAGATATCGATTGGATAGAACGATAATTAAAACCCTGTGGTATTTTGATAGACTCTAATCGGTCTAGTTTTTGGGCTTGCGCCTCTTCTTTTTCTATATAACCTGCGTATTTAATTTGAATTTCTGCCTGTTCTAGGGTTGTTTTTGTGGGGTTGTTTTTTTGTAAATAATGGTTAATTGGCTCTAGTTGAAGTAAGTCGTCCATTTTGAGTTGCGGTCGCGCTAGGATTTTTGCGAGTTTCATAGATTGTTTTATCTCGGCGGTTTTCTTGGCTTGTAAAACGGGGTTCATTTGCTGTGGTTGAATGCTAGTGTTCTTCATATATCGAATAAGGTTATCGGCTAGGAGTTTCGAGTTTTCCATCACCTTTAATCGCTCGTCTGATGCTAAACCGATTTTATGCGATAGTGGGGTTAGGCGGCTGTCCGCATTGTCTTGGCGTAAAAGTGTTCGGTATTCTGCTCGGGACGTAAACATTCGATAGGGTTCGTCGGTTCCTTTTGTGATGAGATCGTCGATCAAAACGCCGATATAAGCTTGGTCTCTACGCAGAGAAAACGGCTCTTTTTCTGTGTTATATAAATGTGCGTTAATTCCTGCTATTAACCCCTGTGCTGCAGCCTCCTCATATCCTGTGGTGCCATTGATTTGTCCCGCAAAGAACAAGCCAGATATTGGCTTGGTTTCTAAAGTGTGTTTGAGTTGTGTCGGTGGAAAATAATCATACTCTATCGCATAGCCTGGGCGAAAGAACTTTGCGTTTTCAAAGCCTGAAACAGCTGTTAAGGCACGATGCTGGACGTCTTCTGGTAAAGAAGTTGAAAATCCATTAACATAAACTTCTACTGTGTTCCACCCTTCGGGTTCAACAAAAATTTGATGGCGGTCTTTATCTGCAAAACGATTGATTTTATCCTCAACAGATGGGCAATAGCGTGGTCCAACACTCTGAATTCTTCCATTAAACATGGGTGAACGATCAAAGCCCTCGCGCAACAAGTCGTGTACTTGTGGATTGGTGTAGGTCATGTGACAGGATCGCTGCGATTTTAAAGGTTGGATAGATGGCAAATAAGAAAACGTGCTGGGTTGTTTATCTCCGGGCTGTTCAATCATCTTAGTGTAGTCTAATGAACGCCCATCAACTCGCGGTGGTGTTCCAGTTTTCATTCTTCCCGAAATAAATCCTTTTTCTACAAGTCTTTCGGTAATTCCAAAAGATGCGCTTTCACCTGCGCGTCCTCCTCCAAATTGTTTCTCACCAATATGAATCAGCCCATTAAGGAACGTTCCGCTTGTCAATACCACAGACTTGGCAAAGATTTTTAAGCCCAAAGAAGTTTTAACTCCACAGACGCGGTCTTTGTCGAAGATTAGGTCGTTTACCATTTCCTGGTAAAAATCTACATTATGTGTTTCTTCCAAGCGCAGCCGCCAGGCCTCAGCAAAACGCATGCGATCAGACTGTGCTCTCGGACTCCACATCGCAGGCCCTTTTGATTTATTGAGCATCTTAAACTGAATGGCTGTGTTGTCAGTAACAATGCCGCTATAGCCACCGAGCGCATCAATTTCACGAATAATTTGACCTTTTGCAATCCCTCCCATCGCAGGGTTACAAGACATTTGTGCAATGTTCTGCAGGTTCATGGTTATCAAAAGGGTTTTGCTTCCCATGTTTGCTGCTGCAGCCGCGGCCTCGGAGCCAGCATGACCCGCGCCAACAACAATAACATCATATTGATTTGCAAACATGAACTAGAGTAATTTGTGTTCCACGTGGAACCGTTTTAACATTTCATCTTCTTTCTTTCGCATGATCTGTTTGTCTGTTGTGGTTTTATCTGAATATCCCACACAATGAAGGACGCCATGAATCAACACCCTTGCTAGTTCGTTTTCTACACCCACACCTTCATGGGTTGCGTTTTCTGAGACACGATCTGTAGATACCGCAATATCACAATTCATTGTCTTTGCGGTAGAATAATCAAATGTAATCACGTCCGTGTAGTCTTGTCGGTCTAAATATTGTTGATTAAGCGCCAACAATTCGTCATCACTCATCAGTGCAATGTGGATATCCCCAATTTGTTTGTCCAACAACAAAACACAATCTGTAAGCCAACTCAAAAGCTGTTCTTGCTTTTGAACCAGAAATTGATTTTGTACTTGTAATGTAATCTTTTTCACAGGACAAAGGTAGGTGTTTCCAATGTTGTAAGTCAATATGGAAAAGGGAGGGGTCTCACAACTGTCTGTTTTTCAGTGTTTTATAGTATTTTTTATTTGGTTTCGTGTTATCGTGAATAGACGATATCTTTACAAAAAGTTTTGGATGACAAATTCTGTACGTGTTCGTTTCGCGCCAAGCCCAACAGGCCCTCTCCATATCGGTGGGGTACGAACGGCACTTTACAACTATTTGTACGCGAGAAAACACTGTGGACAATTTGTGCTGCGTATTGAGGACACTGACAAGAAGCGTTCTGTTGATGGTGCAGAAGAATATATTCAATCTTGTTTGGCGTGGCTTGGTATTGAACCGGACGAAAGCCCAATCAGTCAAGGTCCTTTTGGTCCATACCGTCAAAGTGAAAGGGGTGATTTATATGAAAAATATATCCTTAAGCTCGTTAATAATGGTCTTGCGTATTATGCTTTTGATTCTTCTGAAGAGTTAGAGGGTCATAGGTTGGATCACGAAAAGAAGGGGAAAACATTTATCTATAGTTGGCACAACCGAATGAAGCTAAACAATAGTTTGGTTTTGGGGGAGGAGAAGACAAAAGAAAAACTTGATAGTGAGCACCCTTATGTTATTCGCTTTTTGATGTGGGATGAAAAAGGGTCTTCAATCTATCATTGTTCCGATTCCATTCGTGGTAACGTAGCGGTTGATTGTAAATTGTTGGATGATAAAATACTATATAAGAGTAATGGTATGCCAACCTATCATTTTGCAAGTGTTGTAGACGATCACCTCATGGAAATTTCACATGTGATTCGCGGAGAAGAATGGTTGCCCTCGTTAGTTTTGCATTTAAAGTTATATGATGCCTTTAGTTGGATACCTCCAAAATTTGCGCATTTACCATTGATTCTTAAGCCAAGCGGTAAAGGAAAACTTTCAAAACGGGATGGTGATAAGTTAGGTTTTCCTGTCTTTCCAATACAGTGGGAAGAAAACATAATGGGCTATAAAGAAGAAGGGTATTTACCAGACGCTGTGCTGAATTTTCTTGCCTTACTTGGGTGGAATGATGGCGGTGAAAATGAAATTTTTTCATTAGAAGAGTTGGTTTCATTATTCGACTTGAAAAAAGTTCATCATGCGGGTGCGCGTTTTGATCCTGAAAAAAACAAGTGGTTTAACCAACAACATATCCAACGACTATCCCTTCCTGATTTTAGTGGTCTTTGTAAAGCTGTTATCGAAAATCATGGGTTTGTCATCAATGATGAAAACAAACTAAAATCTATCGCTTTGATGATTCAACCAAGAGTAGTCCTAACCACTGAACTTTGGAGGGAACTTAAGTTGTTTTTTGTGGGGCCTGACGTATATGATCCAAAGGCGCTCAAAAAGGTATGGAAAGAAAAAACGAAGGAGTTATTACATGCTGTTGTTGATTTGCTTAGCGATGATAAGGTGTCACTAGAGCAACTCAAGGGTGACTTAAAAAGGGTCGCTGAAAATGCAGGGCTGGGTCTTGGTGCGTTGATGGGCCCACTGCGTGTTGTGATAGTGGGATCTCTTTGTGGGCCAGACTTGTTGTCGATCGTCAACACGTTGGGTGTAGAAGAGGTTGTTGGCCGTATTAATTCAGCTTTAAAATCGATAAATTAATCGTTTTTTGATTATATTTAGTGGGAATCTAAAACCCACTAAACATGTCTATTATTACTTATTCTTTGTTGGGCTTTCTAGCCTTTGTTTTACTCTTTGGTATATTCTTTATTGTCAAACAACAATCTGCTGCCATTGTTGAGCGTTTTGGAAGGTTTGTTGGAGTTCGTCAATCTGGACTTCAACTCAAAATTCCAATTATAGATCGTGTTGCAGGGCGTGTGAGTTTACGTATTCAACAGCTCGATGTTGTCGTTGAAACAAAGACAAAAGATGATGTTTTTGTAAAAATAAAAGTATCTGTGCAGTACAAGGTCATTAAAGACAAGGTGTACGAGGCGTTCTACAAACTCGACTTTCCTCAAGATCAAATCACGTCTTATGTGTTTGATGTTGTTCGTGCTGAGGTTCCTAAAATGATTTTAGATGACGTTTTTGAAAAGAAGGATGATGTTGCGATAGCGGTTAAGGCTGAATTAAATGATGCAATGGTAAATTATGGTTTTGATATCATCAAAACGCTTGTGACAGATATCGATCCTGATGCACAAGTCAAAGACTCTATGAATCGGATTAATGCCTCTGAAAGAGAAAAGGTTGCCGCGCAATTTGAAGGGGACGCACAGCGCATCTTGATTGTAGAACGAGCAAAGGCAGAAGCTGAATCCAAACGACTACAAGGCCAGGGGATTGCTGACCAAAGACGTGAGATTGCACGTGGTTTGGAGGACTCGGTCAAAGTGTTGAATGGTGTTAATATCAACTCCCAAGAGGCCTCTGCGTTGATTGTTGTTACCCAGCACTATGACACCCTTCAGTCTGTTGGATCCGCGAGCAATAGCAACTTAATTTTGATGCCAAACTCTCCACAAGCGGGTTCGGAAATGCTAAACAATATGGTTGCTTCGTTTACGGCAAGTAATCAAATTGGTGAGGCCATGAAAAAACAAAGAGAAGAAGACGAGAGTTCGAAAAAGAATGAATAACAAGGTGTTTTTATTTTTTAGACCAATTGTCGCGTAATCCAACTGTAAGATTAAAAATGATGTTGGTTTCTGTGCTGTCAGGGTCAACCACGTAGTATCCTTGGCGTTGGAATTGATAGCTCTTGCCAGGAACTGGCTCACCAATGATTGGTTCCACAAAAGCTTGCTGTTCGGTCAATGAGTTTTCATTTAAAAAGCTTTTAAAGTCTGCGTCTTTGTGACTGTCTGGGTTGGGGTCAGAAAACAGCCGATCGTAATTTCTGACATAAATTTGACGAGCATGTTTTTCCGAAACCCAATGTAGGGTTCCTTTAACTTTGCGCTGGTTTTCTTTTGTTCGGCTTCCGCTTTTACTCAATGGGTCATAGGTGCAAAAAACGGTTTTGATCTTTCCTTCGTTGTCTTTTTCTACCGACTCTGCTTTGATAATATAGGCGTTTTTTAGGCGCACTTCCTTGCCGATTTTTAAACGGAAAAACTTGCGGTTTGCTTCCTCGCGAAAATCTTCTTGTTCAATCAAAATGGTTTTCGAAAATGGCAATTCACGACTTCCTGCTGCTGGATCTTCGGGGTTGTTTTCGGCGGTTAACCACTCCTCCTGTCCGTCTGGATAATTTGTGATGACAACACGTAAAGGGTTGAGAACTGCCATAATCCGAGGTGCGATTTTATTTAAGTCTTCTCGGATACAGAACTCTAATAAAGAAGCATCGATAAGGTTTTCTCGTTTTGCCACCCCCACGGCCTGAATAAAGTTCTTTAGAGATGCTGCTGTGTATCCTCTTCTTCGTAAACCACTGATTGTTGGCATTCGCGGGTCGTCCCAACCTGAAACTGTTTTACCCTGAACCAGCTGCATCAATTTACGCTTGCTTGTGACGGTGTAATTGAGATTCATACGCGCAAACTCTCTTTGTTTTGGGACGATGCCTGTTGTATGTATTTCGGTTAGGAAGGCCTCATATAGATCGCGGTGGGGTTTAAATTCTAAAGAACACAAGGAGTGTGAAACCTTTTCGATATAATCCGACTGTCCGTGTGTCCAATCATACATCGGGTAAATACACCACTGATCACCTGTTCTGTGATGGGTTTTAAATAAAATTCGGTACATAACAGGGTCGCGCAACAACATATTTGGCGAGCTCATGTCGCCTTTAAATCGTAAAACATGGCTTCCCTCTTCGTGTTTTCCGTCTTTCATTTCGGTAAATAGGAGAAGGTTTTCTTCTGTGGATCTTGTACGATACGGGCTATGTTCACCTGCTTGGTTTGGTGTTCCTTTTTGCTTTGCGATTTCTTCTGAAGTTTGCGAATCGACATATGCTTTTCCTGAATTTATTAAGTCAACAGCCCAATCATACAAGGTTTGAAAATAGTCGGACGCATAACACTCTTTGTCCCAGGAAAAACCTAACCACAGAATATCTTTTTTTATCGCATCTACATAAAGCTGTTCTTCAGCTGCTGGGTTCGTGTCATCAAATCGAAGGTTTACGGGCGCTTTATATGACTGGCCTAGTCCAAAATTGATGCAGATTGCCTTTACATGACCGATGTGTAAAAACCCGTTTGGCTCGGGCGGGAAACGAAATCGTAAAGACTCTTTAGAAAGGCCTTGCGTTAAATCTTCATCGATAATGTGTTCAATAAAATTTTTCGATGGGTTCACTCCATGATTATTTGTGGCAAAGGTAATTAATTCACTCACTAAGAGCTGCTTTGTTTAGTATCTTTGCTAAAAACAAACATGGCCCAAATTTATTTAGAAAATATACGAACGTTTAGCCATCATGGCTGTATGAAAGAGGAAACCGTTATAGGGAGTGAATATCGGGTGGACTTATGGGTGGATGTGGATTTGACGATTGCTTCTTCGTCTGATTGTTTAAAAGACACTCTTGATTATGTCGTTTTACATCAAATTGTTGTAAATGAAATGAAAGTTCCTTCTTGTTTGTTGGAACATGTTGCACAACGGATTATAGATTGTGTCAAATCTACCGTTTCTAATTTAGAGCGTGTTAAGGTGCGTGTAACGAAAATCAATCCACCTATCAGAGGTGATATACAATCGGTTTCGGTGCTGTTGGATGCTTGATTTCTTCTTTGGTTGATTAAAATAACTTACTTTTGTCATTGACTTTGGCACCGTGGCCGAGTGGCTAGGCAGAGCTCTGCAAAAGCTTGTACAGCGGTTCGAATCCGCTCGGTGCCTCTTTGTTTACTTCCATTTATTTATTGAGGGTAATAAAACGTCTGGCTCTGGCGAATAAACCCCTTGGTAAATGAAATATATTCCAAAGACGACCAACAAAGCACACACAAAAAGTCTGATTTTGTAGATAATAGGGGGGGTAAGCTTTTTACTCAGCTGTTTAGCAAGCACAATTTTAACAAGACCAAAGACCAAATAACCTATCATAACAGTTGAAAAGAAAACAATGATACGACTCGTTTCTAACTCTAATGTTGATGCGATTGAAACAAACAAACCAAGCCAAAACAAAAAGGTTCCAATGTTGATGATATTTAAGAAAAAACCTTTAATAAAATATGCGAATAGATGAAATCCCTTAGGTTCTAAAGAATCTTTTTCAATAATTTCCTCTTTTTTTCGAATAGTTGTAATTGCGCTAATAATAGCATAAACCATTAACAATACCCCTCCTAATATATATAAGTTTGGGTTGTCGTTGATGTCTGCTAAAAGAGATTTTGTTCCTAAAAATGCAATAAGAACAAAGACTGCGTCTGCAGAAACCGCACCTAAATCAATTAGAAATGCAGCTTTGATTCCCTTGGTAATACTTGTTTCTAATATCAAAAAAAACAAGGGCCCTGTAGCAAAAGTCAACATAACTGAAAATGGTAATGCTGAAAGAAAATCATTCATTACTGCTCGGTAAGTTTTGAAAAGAGAATAGACCCCCCTAGTATTTTATTGTGAACTGTCTTTAATGGGTCTCCGTAAACTGTAGCTACGCCCCCTAATCGTGTTTTAAGATCAAACAAAGATGTTGCTTGTACTTTGCATGATCCGCCAAATGTGATTTGTGCAGTGCTTTCTTTTGACAATGTCCGTTGTGCATCTATGGTTCCTCCAGATAATATGCGGATTTGCTGTTGTTCTACCTCTCCAGTTACGGTAATTTTCCCGCCTGTGTTTGCGGTGTAGTTTGCTGTTTTTGAAAATATGATTAATTCGATTTCTGCTCCTTTACTGCTACGAACATGTAGGTCCTTTGTTTGAAGTGTGTCTAGAATAGAAAGATAAGCGCCACGGCTTGCCTCTATTTTTTTGATATCACCAGTAAAAAACAATTCAATGTTTGCATCAATTCCTTTTAGGGTTTGAAATGGTTTCATGCTGATTTTGAGCCGGCCGTCTTTATTCGTAACTGTTACGCCTTTTTCATTTTCACTTGTGATTGAAATTGCATTTTTGTCTCCTGAGATCAGCGTAACATGTAGCCCGTCTTTAATGATGAGTTCTGTAAATTCTCCTATTGTTTTTTGTTGACTATAAACGCTTGCAGAAAACAGAATAAAAACAAGCCAAAGGTTCTTCATAGATAAGCTTTTTTCAAAATTACATAAAACTAATCGTCTACAATCAATAAATCTATTTGTCGCTTAATTAAATCTGTTGCTACGATCGAGACATGAATATAGTCTCCGAGCTGGTACTCCTTTTTGGTTTGTTGACCAATCATCTTTAATTGGACTGCATCATAATAATAGTAATCATCCGGTAGGTCTTGTATGCGAACAAATCCTTCGCATTTACTCTCCACTAATTCAATAAAAATACCTCTATCTGTCACTCCTGATATTGATCCTTTTTGAGTTGAACCAATATACTTTGAGATATACTTAACTTGCATGAATTTAATGGAGTCGCGTTCTGCTTTAGTGGCGAGAATTTCCTGATCTGTACAATGCTTTAATTGTTGTTCTAAGTCGTCTGTTTTTGGTGGGGTTTTTTGAGTGAGATAATGCTGTAATAAACGATGAACAATTACGTCTGGGTAACGCCGTATCGGAGATGTGAAATGAGTGTAATGTGTAAAATGAAGACCGTAGTGTCCTATGTTTTGTGTCGTGTAAATAGCTTTACTCATGCTTCTAATAGCTAAAGTATCAAGTAGATTTTTTTCGGGCTTTTGATCGATTTGTTGGAGTAGTGAATTGATTGATTTTGCAATTGAATTCGGGCTGTTTAAATTGAGTTTGTATCCTAATCCAAAAGCGATTCTTGCAAATTGAGCTAGTTTTTCTTCATCCGGTTCGTCATGTACTCGATAAATAAAAGGAGGCGCTTGTTTATGATTACCTATATAAGTTGCCACGGATTCATTTGCGAGAAGCATAAACTCTTCGATTAGGTGATTTGCTGCTTTACTTTCTTTTATTAAGACCGCTTTTGGGTTGTTTTGATTATCTAAGTCAAAGCGCACTTCTTGTTTACTAAAATTTATCGCTCCGTTTTTAAGTCGTTTTTTTCTTCTTATTGATGTAATCTTTTGTAAGTGTTGAATTGCTTGAAAGATATCTTCGTTGACGTTATATTCTGCTGATGTAAGAGAAATCTTAGACGGTATTATCTTGGATTGCGAAGAAATCATATACTGCGCTTCTTCATAAGTAAAGCGCGCATTTGATAAAATCACTGTTTTACCATACCACTCTGACTTCACTTCACCTGCGGAATTGATTTCAAAAACAACTGAAAACGTTAACTTTTCTTCATTTGGTCGAAGTGAACATATTTGATTTGATAATTTCTCTGGCAGCATCGGAACTACCCGATCTACTAAATATATTGATGTGGCTCTTTGGTATGCTTCTTTATCTAATACACTTCCTGGTTGAACATAATGAGAAACATCCGCAATATGTATACCAACCTCAAACAAATCACTTGAAAGAGTTTTAAAAGATATTGCATCATCAAAATCTTTCGCGTCTTTTGGATCAATGGTAAATGTTAAGACGTCTCGAAAGTCTCGGCGTGCTGCGTTTTCCTCTTTAGTAATCTCTGTTTTGAGTTGCATTGCATACTCGTCGATTTCTTTATTAAAATTCCATGGCAATCCATGGGTTGCCATTATAGTGTGAATTTCTGTTTCATGGTTTCCGGGTGTACCTAAAATTTCTTTAACAATAGCTTGTGGATAGTTAGATTTACGTTTCCATTCTTGTATGGAAACTAAAACACAATCTCCCAGCTTTGCTTTACCTATATTCTCTTTTGATAATAAAAAAGGTAGATTAATATTTTTCGGTTGTACAGAAAAACCATCATTAAATTTTTCTACAACTCCTACATATTGTGTTTTTTTTCTTTTAATAATATCAACAACTGCTCCTTGTTTTCTACGTTTACCTTTTAGTGGTATTATTTTAAAAGAAACCGTATCACCATGAAATGCCTTATTAAAATGACGCCTATCAATAAATACATCATCCATAAAATTATCCGAAATAAGATATCCATTCCCTTGACTATTTACATCTAAAGTTCCTTGATGAAGATGAGAAGGAGATTTAATAAAATACTTTCCTTTTCCTTGTTCTTCAATAACCCCATTGGTTTTTAGTTTTTTTAAAGATTTGTTTATATGATTTCGTCCACTCGAATCATAAATTGATAAACGGCTACAGATCTGTTTATAGTTGAGTGGGGTTCCATTTTGTTTAGTCAAAATGTTGATAATTGCATCTTTTGTCGTGTGTATTTTTCTCATTTTTTATAAGATGCAATTTAGAACTTTAAATCTT
>Ga0208277_1000395_pt1 | contig 26065 bp, 21 predicted proteins | sample ETNtaG_5_FD_185782 | JGI IMG/M metagenome (GOLD analysis project Ga0208277, IMG submission 185782) | Marine microbial and viral communities from oxygen minimum zone, Eastern Pacific Ocean - ETNP201406SV205 (SPAdes) (version 2) | ecosystem: Environmental > Aquatic > Marine > Oceanic ...
AGGCCCAACGAAAGATGATTTCGTCGACATCGGGGCCAGCCGGCACGATATCACAGCCCCCAGACTCCTCAGCATCCCTATATTCCGGAGGGCAGTATTCTTCATCGAGCATGAAGAAGGCGGAAATAAAAAGAACGACTGTGATAATTCCTAACAACCCACCCGAGAACAGCACCGCTTTGGAAGGTGTCATCTCCCCTCTGAAATGATTTGCGACCCCATCCAAAATCTTGGAGTCCATAGATTCCAAAGATTAGGGTCCGCAATCAATTTTCCTACGTCATTCGGGGTGCCCCTTCCTGATGCGGGCATCATGATCCATACTCTAGTGTACGTGGGCATACACAAGGGCCCCTCTATAAGACAAAGGCACCATTGGGGATTATGAGGAGTATTTTCTACATCCCACTTGTCTTCATCCTTTTTCCGATCCTTGGGCTCGTCATAGGTTCAATACTGGGCGACCAATTATCGATTCCCAGTTCACAACCACCTTTCTGGGATTTATCCAATATTGCTGACGGTTATGAGACAGGAGGAGTTCTGGGACTCCGTGTCTCGATCATTTTTGCAATTCTTGTTGTGATAAAGAGAATTTACAATGATCGAAGGGGCTCCACCTCCGATTAGCATATGTATGGGTGCCGGAATATGATGCGGGCATCAGATTCCCTAACGTGAATTCCACTGGCACCATAGAGGGTCTACTGAGAGGCCCCTGAATGACAGAGCTCATCATAATGGGTCTGAAGGTAGAACCCATCGTTATGATGGGCATATACTTGGGTCCATGGTTGATGTCGTATATTATGCTCGCACAAGAAAGGGCCCCATGAATGCAAAACAAATCCTAGCGAATTATTCATCCATTATGGCGGGCCGATGTTTCTTCGTTCTTTGATTCCTTATTTCGATCGAAACGACCAACACGTATCATCGCAATCATTAGACCGGCGTGAATAAGAGGAAACCAAATCAAATCAAACCTAGCAACTCGAAAAACCATTAGGTATCCGGTAAGTATTGTCATCAATCCAGGTACCAATGCTAAGACTTCGAGCCACGGTCTGGTTTTCTGCCAAATCGCGAAGACGAAAAGTACCAAACAGATTGGGACTGTTAGCATCGAGGTCCAAACACCCAAAACTACTCCACATGCTTCTGGACCCATGCACAATCCTTGAACTGGACTCGGAAAAAATATGACAATCAATAAGACGGAGGTTAGGAATACAACTGTAATCCGCTCAATTGAATTTAGTTGGCCCATATCTATTGGTTGTCCCTAAGCACTTAGTAATTGTACCTAATTGTCAGATTCCCTTTCAGAGGCTACCCTAGTTTACGCGGGCATATACTAGGGCCCTATCATTACGTATTCGCCATAGGGGGCTACCGATGTTTACGTATACATCAATAAGGAATAACAATTTGATATTATGATATTAAGAAAGGTGAATCTTCGCCCGAATGACATGAACCTACCTGAGTTCCATCTTGCCAAGGTAAAGGAGATGCACAACGGGGTCGTGAGAGTCAAGGGGAATGCGAATTCGATAAACTTGCTCCGAATGAACGGCGGTTTGGGAGGAGTGTTTCTAGGAGGGTTTTGCATACTTGCCGGGATTTTTACTTTTTTTTCAGAATTGAATAACGATGATTCTGGCGTGTTCGAATCTGCCAGGGTCGGGTCAGGGGTTTTCCTCTTCTTCCTAGCCTTCATTCTCCTTCTTACTGGGTTAGTCTCTGGCCTCATATCGTTGCTTAGACTGCTTGGAAACTATTACCAGAAATACTGGGACGACTTCACCTTCGACGGCGTGACCGTGAAATCCAGTAGATTCCAGATAGATGCAAGCGAGATCACGTTCGTGAGGCCCCGCGTGGGCAAGAGCGGAGACGACATCGAGTTTTCCGCCTCTGTCAGGAGTGGACCTAAGGGAGGTCGGGAGTTAGGTAGAGTCGTTGTCGATGGTTTCGACATCGCAAACATGGTCGAGTACCTCTCCAGTCTATTCGGAGTCCCTCTCGATGAGGAGGGGCTAGAAAAATTTCTCAAGAAGGAAGGAATCACGCCAGAGTGATATAATTACCATCATATTCCTTAGGAAATATTTCAGAACAAGAAAGGACCTAAGGCCAAAAATAATCCAATCAATGATCCGCCAATAATATTCATTTGGAAGATTTTGGGGTACTCCTCTCTTGCACCCCATGAAAATGTCTTACGGATCCATACTCTCTGATTGACCAAGCAATTTGCCACATACAGAAGTATGACCGCACCAATCGAAATCCGAATGTAATCAAGTGTCGTTAAGTCCATGCCCATCAGCAAAGGTTCCTCCCTATGACGTATGCGTAATGCTGGGTACCTTAGTAGACACATAAATCATAGAGGGGCACCCTTAGTGACGAACATGGATGAGGGGAAAGGCAGTGAGGCCAATGGGAGCGAGCCTCCGATGAGCCTCCGTCGATTATTGGTAGGCATATTTCCTTTACTCGGAATCGAAGTCGGTATAGCAATCATAGCCGTAAGTATAGGCTTCATACTCAAGCTAGTTGGTTGGTTGTAACATACCCTACCCTATGATTCAGGCTTTTTTCCTTCCCAAATGGTCGCCATTCCCGGAAATACGACCTTAGCAGCGACATTTTCGAACCCTACATCTTCCATCATTCGGACATAATCACGAGTAGTTCCGAATGTTACGTAAGTCTTGGTTAACCATTTCCAAGGATGGTCCTTTACTCCACAAATAATCCGTGCGTAAGCGCCTACCCAAAACCTCATCCAAAACCAGCCAAGGACTCCATGGATTCGATTCATCTTAGCAGGATCGACAATCACCACCTTAGCACCAGGTTTCAACACTCGAAGTACCTCACCCAGGCCTGCTCTCTTGTCGTACCAATCTCTGAACGAGAAAAGAGAACATGTGCCATCGAAGGAATTGTCTTCGAAAGGCAATTCTTCAGCCTTTCCTTGTACGAATTCAACCTCTGAGTCGCCTCGCTCTTGCCGTTTTGAGTTGACTCTTGGCTTAGCCGCCTCAAGCATCAAAACACTAGGGTCTAGGCAGACTAAGTCGACTCCAGAAACATCCTCAGCAAAGCTACCTGGTCCACATCCAACTTCGAGGATTTTGGCATCTTCACTTGGTAATCTTTCCCTTACCATACGTCTCCATTTGTCGACTTGACCGATGGTTGCAAAGCGATTTATTCGGTCGTAAACAGGGATGGTTGCTTCTAGGTTTAGAATCAACTCGTCCCAGTCCTCAGAGCCGATGGTTTCGTGGTCCACGAATGGTGTGGGAAGTGGACCTATATTTGGTTGGTTTGGGGAGAGGTGCCGCCAAGTATCAGCTGATACATTTCTCAAGTATCGAAGGTTAGCATGATATACCCATTTCCGGTCGCCGGCCTCACCATAGGTGAAACAAATGGGTCACGAAGATGTACTCCGCACCATAAGGGAAGCAGAAGAGGCCGCTGCTGCGGCCATATCGAAGGCAGAATCAGAGGCAACAAGTATCGTCCAAAAGGCAAGACTGGAAGCCGCTGAGTCACTTCAAACAGGACGTGCAGATTCCGAAGCAGAAGCACAGAAAATCGTCGCTGATGCCCGCTCAGCTGCCGAAAAGGAAGCCGGAACAGTATCAGCCGATGGAGATGCAACAATCGATTCAATTCACAATAGCGGAAAGAAGAACCGAGATAAGGCAGTCAATACAATTCTGGATGCTTTCCGAGCGTGAAACCCAATCCAAGGAGCTCGCTAGAAATGTCACAGGTTCAGACTAGGCAGATGGGTCGTCTGACCGCTGCTGGGACTTTGGACAAACTCGATGACGCTCTTAGCCTTCTTGCCAGATTAAAGGCCTTACATTTCATAGATTACGACGGGTCAGAAGATGACTTGTCATTGGGGACACCAAATGACAAGGCAGAAGAGATTGCGAAGTTACTCAACAAAACTAGAGCCGCTGCTGCTCAAGTCGAACCATCTGGCCCTAGCAAAGCGGCTTCACTTGCCACAGTCAGAAAATCAATCGATGAGGGTCTCGAAGACAAAGTCGACTCACTATTAGGTGATCTTGGCCGAATGGACGAAATTGAGAACAGTATTTCCTCACAATCTGAAGAAGAGTCTGTATTGTCTCTGCTCGCCCCTTTGGGTATCGATATCGAACTACTATCCGGATACGATTCAATCACATCCTTCGTTGGTACGGTTGACGACCTCAAAGTAGCAGAGGCCGCTGCTGGAAATGGGATGTTTGTCAGTGGTACATCCGGCAAGACCAATGTCGTCGCTGTGTTTGTTCGAAACGACGACGCTGATTCAGTATCATCAGCGCTTTCCGAAGCAGGATATGCCGAGATTCAACTCCCAGAAGGATCGGGCGATCCGGCATCTCGAATGAACGAATTGATGAACCAAAGATTAGCACTGCAGACTGAGGGTGAGGAAATATCCAATTCAGTATCAAACTGGGTTGAAGATAACGGCGAGGAACTCATCTGTGGCTTAGAAGTTCTAGAAAGAGACCACGAGTTGATTACCTCTCCAGTAAAGGTAGCGGTATCAGCCCATGCTTTCGTAATTGACGGATGGGTCGAAATGGATAGGTCAGCTGACATCAAGGTCGCGCTCGGTAATATTTGCACAGTAGTAGATGTTGAGCCATTCGTAATCCAAGCCGGAGGCGCTCATCACGACCATGATGACGAACACCATGAACCAGAGATGCCGCCAATTGCCTATCAACCGAGGTCAACGACAAAGCCAATGGAACTAGTTACTGATATGGTAGGGAGGCCAGGATATGGGCGTCTTGACCCTACAGTATTCATGTTCTTCACTTACCCAATTTTCTTCGGTGTAATGTTAGGAGACATGGCTTACGGACTTGCAACTGTAGGTCTTGGTACCTTCCTATACAGTAGAGCAGGAACAAATGATACCCTGAAATTAGGCGGTAGATTCCTACAAATGATAGGAGTATCCACCCTAATTTTCGGCTACTTATACGCTGAAATAGCTGGTTTTGAAATATTCTTGTACGAAAAAATGACCTATGCCGATGGAAGTTACATGAAAGATGCAGCTGGTCATTACATGTATACTGACAATCTATCTCCAGTCGCCTTCCTCAGCGCACTTTACTTCCCCTTTGAAATCGAACATGGATACGGTTGGGAAGCATCCTACGGGTTCAGTCTATCACTTGCTTTCCCATTCCATAGAGTTGGAAGCCACATGACTGATCTAATCATCATCAGCCTATACATGGGTTGCTTCCACGTCCTTCTAGGATTAATCATGGGATTCCGTGATGTCCTGCTAGTTGGAAATGGGCACGGAGGGGTGGGCCTAGTCGCTGCATTCTTCGAAAAAGGAGTATGGATGATTCTAATGGTTGGAGGATTCATGTTTGCTCATGGATTCCTTGGCAGCTACGACGAACTATTGCTACCTGGAGTCTCACTAATCGCATTCTCAACAATTTGCCTAATCTGGACCCTCTACAGATACCACGGTTTGGATTTATTCGTCGCATGCCTCATGGGTCCAGTCGAAGCCATTGGACTAATGCCGACAGTAATTTCCTATGTTCGACTTTTCGCAGTAGGAATAGTCGGAGTTAAGATTGCTGAGACCGGCAATCACATGTTCTTTGATAAAATCTCAATGGACGAGCCTTTGATGGCAGTTTTGCTAATCATTGGCTGGCTCCTAGTCCAAGCATTCGCTTGGTTGCTAGGTGTATTCAGTCCAAACATCCACGCAGCACGTCTGCACATGGTAGAGTGGATGAAGCAATATTACGATTCCAGCGGACAACCGTTTTCGCCCTTCGGCGGAACCTCGCAATATGTGGAGGGTGAGTAATCAGCCGGCTGTCAGCATGGGAAAAAAATGGAGGAAGAAAAATGAAGAAAACCGCAATAAAAGGAATGAGTCTATTGTTCGTCCTGTTTGTCGTCGCTGCTTTCGCAACCGGCGTACAGGCTCAGGATGCAGCAGACAATGAGAACACCACAGCAGGTTACGCCGCTCTCGGAGCCGGTGTAGCACTAGGTCTGGCAGCAATTGGCACTGGTATGAGCCAAGGCCCAATCGGCGCTGCTGCTGTAGGAATGATTGCAGAAGACAGGTCACGACTTGGTCACGCAATTTTGTTCACAGCTCTACCTGAAACAATTGTTCTGTTCGGTTTCCTTGCAATGTTCGTTATGCCAGGCCTCGCCTGATTGCGAATGCAAAGAAATTGAATATTGAATAAAATAACGAGTTGATAATATGACTCTTGAAGCGCTAGCAGAACAGATTGCAGCCGCGGCTAAAGCCAAAGGCAAAGCAATCACAGAGACCGCGCGAGAGCAAGCCAAAGAGATCGCATCAGAGTCAGCCGCTACTAGTGCGGCTGCTCGCGACCAGGTTGTTGCTCGAGCAAAGCGAGAAAGCGACCAACTATCTGTAGAAGTTGTAGCATCATCGCGCCAAGCAAATCAGAAGCGAGAGCTAATTGCTCGCCGTGAGGTTCTAGAAGCAACATGGCAAGAAGTGCAAGAAAAAGTCGGCGCTGCCGATTTAGCTGGTCGTACTGACATACTGAATTCCCTAATAAAAGAGGCTAAATCTGCAGGTGGAGATATGATTCTTCACCCGGTGAATACCGACAGAAAGGCACTCACTGGAAAGGGATTCGATCTTGGCGATGATGTAGACGGCTTAGGTGGATTCATTCTCGAATCCTCGGATGGTTCAATACTATTGGACTACAGATTCGATGGACGATTACAAGAGGTTTGGGAAGCCAACCTCGGTGCAGTAAACAAACTAATGTTTGGAAATTGAATAGGTGATTAGATGGCAAGATTAGCGGTTGGAAGTTCTAACATTTCCAATGCCGGAGCGAGAGCAAAAACTCGCAAAGCTTCGCTAATTGATGGCACAAGGATTCGCCAACTCCTACAACAAGGTACAGATTCAATAGGAGCCAGTATCGGTGAATTAGGGTATAGGCAAGAAATGGATTTGTATTCTACAAGGATGTCTGGTTCAGATGCTATTGAAGCCGCGCTAACTCACAATTTGGATAATGACCTAAATTCTGTACTCGGATTCTGTCAAGGAAACCTAAGGGATCTTGTGGCTATTTATGTTGAGAGATTCCAATATGAGAAGGTCAAGACCGTTCTGAGGTCAGTATCAAAGGGCGCATCAGATGAGATGATTGCCGATCAGATATTACCCGAAGAAAATCCGAGTAATGCACATTGGTTGCACATCGTCCGTACGACGGAAACCGTTCAAGAAGCCATAGACGCAATGCAAGGCTCTCCTTGGGGTAGATGTCTAGCAAAATTAGATGCAGATACATCTCTAACCGAGATGGAGGATGCTTTGGATAGACAGTACTTTACTGATTCACTCGCAGCATCTCGAGGCAAAGAAGGAAGTCCTCAATTAATCAGATATCTGCAAATCGAAATAGATCACAGGAACATCGTGAACCAGTTCAGAGCACTGAGACAAAACTTGTCTACTGAAACACGTGAGAAAATCAACATCTCAGGTGGAAAAATTTCGGATGCAGTAATCAGAGCAGCTTCACAGGCAGATACAGAGGAGGCTTTGCTCGATGCTCTCAGTCGCTCGAACTCTTTCGATGACTCAGGCTTCGATGAGGCCCTACGAGAATCAGCGGAGCGTTCAACGCTCGACCCGCTGGTCAACTTGTTAAGGCTAAAGAGATTGAAGATGCTTAGGAGATTTTCATACCTCAATCCAGTCTCTGCGTTCCCTGTGATTTACTATATTCAAGCCAAGGTTCTGGAAGTTCAGAACCTACGCCTACTCGTGCGCGGTAAGGCGGCAGGCCTCTCCGACGAGGTCATTGAAGCGCACTTATACATCTGAGGTGAGAAAATGGATATCGCAGTAGTCGGAACACCAGAATTCACCCTCGGATTCCAACTCGCCGGCGTAACCCGCCTGCACAATCCAGCAGATTTAGAGGAGACAGCAAATGTGCTCCGAAGTCTGATGGATACACCCGAGGTCGGTATTGTCGTAATCGACAGCTCCGACCTCACACAGATGCCAGAGAAGTTGAGATTTCAACTCTCAGAGAGCATCACCCCCACAGTATTGGGCATTGGGACTGAGGAGGATAACACCCTCCGCGAGTCCATTAAGTCGGCTCTAGGAGTTGACCTATGGAAGTAATTCCAGAAAAAGAAAAGGAAGTGAAAAAAAATGAGTGAGGAAAATGGATTGATTTATCGCATTTCAGGACCAGTTGTAACCGCAGTAGGTATTACCCCAAGAATGTATGAGGTTGTACGAGTCGGTGATGAAGGACTGATGGGTGAAGTCATTGAATTGCATGGAGACCAATCGGTTATCCAGGTCTACGAGGAAACATCGGGCATCAAGCCAGGTGAGCCTGTAGTCAGAACGGGGCAGACTCTGTCTGTTCAGCTAGGCCCGGGTCTGCTTACGCAGATTTACGACGGAATCCAGCGGCCGCTGGAGGACCTTGAGAAGACTATGGGTGCCTTCATCACACGTGGTGTAGATGCTGATGGTTTAGATCTCAAGAAGAAGTGGGAGTTCAATGCTACCGCTTCGAAAGGAGATGAGGTCAGCGCGGGTCACGTAATAGGCACAGTCCAAGAGACAGAGACTATCGAACATCGAGTGATGGTGCCACCAGGAAAGAGTGGTACAATCAAGAGTATCAAATCGGGTAAATTCGATGTCACACAGACTGTTTGTACTCTTGATGATGGTACTGAAATTGCCATGATGCAAGAATGGCCGGTTCGAACACCGCGTCCATTCGTTCGAAAGTACGCACCGGATGTTCCACTAATCACAGGTCAGAGGATCCTCGACTTCCTTTTCCCTCTGGCTAAGGGTGGTACCGCTGGTATCCCTGGACCATTCGGAAGCGGCAAGACAGTTACCCAACAGCAGTTGGCTAAGTGGTCTGACGCTCAAATCGTTGTTTACATTGGATGCGGTGAGCGCGGAAACGAGATGACTGAGGTACTTACTGAGTTCCCTCATCTAATCGATCCGCACACAGGAAAGCCTCTGATGAACAGAACCACCATGATTGCAAACACATCCAATATGCCAGTAGCTGCTCGTGAAGCTTCTGTATACACTGGAATCACCATCGCTGAATACTTCCGTGATATGGGATACGATGTTGCTTTAATGGCGGATTCAACAAGCCGCTGGGCAGAAGCAATGCGTGAGATTTCTTCTCGACTTGAAGAGATGCCTGGTGAGGAAGGTTACCCTGCTTATCTATCCAGTCGACTGGCTGAATTCTATGAGCGCGCAGGTCGTGTTCAGACTCTCGCTGGAGACGACGGCTCGGTATCGGTTATCGGAGCGGTATCACCTCCTGGTGGTGACATATCTGAGCCGGTCAGCCAAGGTACACTACGTATCGTCAAGGTGTTCTGGGGACTCGACGCAGGTCTTGCTCGACAGCGACACTTCCCTGCGATTAACTGGCTGAGTTCATACTCGCTTTACCCACAGGCATTAGACCAGTGGTATCGCGATAATATCGCTAGTGACTTCCCCGAGATTCGCACTGAAATCAGTGCTCTATTGCAAGTTGAAGCAGAGTTGCAGGAAATCGTCCAATTGGTCGGTTCCGATGCTCTACCAATCGACCAGCAATTAACTCTCGAAGTCGCTCGTATGATTCGTGAGTTCTTCCTTCAACAAAACGCGTTCCACGATGTGGATACTTACAGTAATCTCAACCTACAATATACAATGGCTAGAGCAATTCTAGCATTCCAAGATGAAGCAAAGAAGGCCATTGCTGGCGGTGCAGACCTAGAATCTGTGGTTAACGTACAGGCTAGGACCGACATCATGCGTGGCAGATTCGAAGAAGGATACGAAGAGCGTATCGAGAAACTAGTGAAAGAAATGGGCAAGCAGATTTCTGCTACCATGGAGGAGAACTGAGGAGGGATATGAATGAGTGGAAAAGAGTACCGAACCATTACTGACGTCAAGGGACCGCTTGTGTTCCTAAACAAAACCGAACCTGTAGCTTACGGTGAAATTGTACAGTTGCGACTTTCCGATGGCACCATGAAGAACGGACAGGTTCTCGATACATCCGATGACCAAGTTATCGTGCAAGTTTTCGAAGGAACATCCTCGGTTGATCGACAAACCGGTGTTAAGTTCCTAGGCGATGTATTCCGCCTACCTGTTAGCAAGGACCTAGTCGGTCGTATTCTAGATGGTGCGGGACGACCTCGTGATGGTGGACCAGCAATCGTTCCTGACGAAATGGCCGACATCATCGGAGCTGCAATTAATCCATACTCTCGTGAAAGTCCAGAGTCCTTTATCCAGACTGGAATTTCCGCAATCGACGCATGTACATCTCTTGTCAGAGGCCAAAAGCTACCTATCTTCAGCGCTGCTGGTCTTCCTCACAACGACATTGCACTTCAGATCGCTAGGCAAGCAAAACTTGTCGGCAGCGACGACGATTTCGTCGTAGTTTTCTGTGCGATGGGCATCACAGCCGAGGAATACAACTTCTTCGTCCACGACCTTGAGCGAACAGGCGCATTGGAAAATTCAGCTCTATTCGTCAACTTAGCCGACGACCCAGCTGTCGAGCGTCTGATTACACCACGTCTGGCATTGACCGCTGCTGAGTATCTTGCTTTCGAGCACGATTATCACGTACTGGTTATCTACACAGACATGACAAACTACTGTGAGTCTTTGAGACAAATCGGTGCCGCTCGTGAAGAAGTTCCTGGACGACGCGGTTACCCTGGATACATGTACACTGACTTGGCAATGCTCTACGAGCGCGCAGGTTTGGTCAAGGGCAAGAAAGGAAGTATCACACAATTCCCTATCCTGACGATGCCGGGTGACGATATTACCCACCCAATTCCTGACCTTTCAGGATATATTACAGAGGGTCAGATTGTTATTTCCCGTGAATTACACCAGAAGGGTATCTATCCGCCAATCAACGTTCTACCTTCGCTAAGCCGACTAATGAACGCCGGTATTGGCGATGGCAAGACTCGTGAAGACCACAAGTCGGTATCGGACCAGTTGTACGCTGCCTACGCCCAAGGTAAGGAATTGCGAGGGCTAGTTGCAATTGTCGGTGAAGACGCATTGAATGAGCGTGACCTTCAGTTGCTGAAGTTCGCTGATATATTCGAAAATGAGTTCTTGCGACAGAGTCGTGACGAAGACCGATCAATCGGCGAAGGTACACTCGATCTTGCTTGGAATCTGCTAACCAACATCGACACGAAGTATCTCGTTCGATTAGATCAGAAGTGGATTGACAAGTATCATCCAACCGAGAAGAAGGAGTGAAACTCTCGAAATAAGTCGATGAGGAGGTGGATAAATGGCATTGGACATCAAACCAACCAGGTCCGAGCTGATCAACCTCAAGCGACGCATCAAGCAGACATCTAGTGGATACAATCTACTGAAGATGAAGCGTGACGGATTGTTCCACGAGTTCAGAACTCTGTTGTCTGATATGATCAGTGCAAGAGAGGAACTCGTCGGCACTTATCGCGAAGCGGTAGAGGCCATCAGTTTAGCAAGCGCAATCGAAGGTGGTCTTGTTGTAAAGAGTGCAGCTATTGCCAACTCGGCCTCACCGGAAGTTGAAGTTAGTCGCCGAAACATCATGGGTGTTGTAGTGCCTCAGGTAGAAGGGCAGAATCTAACCTCGACAATCGAAGAACGCGGAACAGGTCTAATCGGTGGTTCTCCATACATAGACGAGGCAGCAGATGCCTACTCCTCACTAATCGCCAATATTGTCAAAGCCGCCGAGATGGAGGCTACTTTGAAGCGACTTCTAGAAGAGATTGAAGCAACAAAGCGCCGCGTCAACGCACTTGAGTTCAAGGTAATTCCAGAGATGAAAGAAGCGCAGACTTTCATCCAACTCAGATTGGAAGAAATGGAGCGTGAAGAGACCTTCCGCTTGAAGCGATTCAAGAATAAGTGAGAGCATCTTTGCATCACGGTTTGCGCATTACGCGGTTTGATAGGTGGGTGCATGAGTTCGCAACCACCGAAGGTGGTTGCGTAGTATGTCGGAAGCCGAACCAATCGTCCTCGATCACTCGGCTTGGACCCAGCAAGAATTGATCCTCCACGTCATCCATCGCTACTTCGATTTAGGCAACGAAGCAATGGCCGGGCAGGCTTGGGAAGTAAGGGCGAAAAGTGGTAGAAGTGACTCAGAGGCGTTAATCCAACTCAACAATGAACTGGAGCCCTTAGGTTATCTTTCGATGCTAGATAGGGGTAATCCACCCATACTCAGCATCGCTCATTATCCAGAAGGCCAGCAAATCATTGCAAATTGGCAATTATCTGCTGTTTGGCTAATGATGGCCGGCTTCCTTACGATGATTGGTAGCGCTTGGTTAATGCAGTTCGATTCAAGCGCTACCGCACTCGATTCGAATTTACTTCAAGAATCAATTATTTATATGGTAATTCCAATGATGCTAGTCTTGGCCTTAGCCAGCGAAGTTCGCAGAAGATTCGCCTTACAATATGGCGTAAAAATAGGCCATGTTGTGCCGATAGCCTTCCCTATTTTGGCCGTCAGTTGGCCTTTTGGTTTAGCTGGTGTATTGAGTCAACATAGAGCTGATTTACTTCCAATCCCCAACCGAAGGGCTCTGGCTATAATCGAATTAGCGGCACCACTCATCCTATTCTTCGGTGGAAGTTTACTGACCCTTATCGGTTTGCATTTGACTCCTCTAGAGCCTCCTGAATTATCCTCTGCGCCTATTGCTTTCGACAATAATATCCTAATCTCAATCTTAACTTTAGATTGGATGGGTGAAGATTTGCTCATCAAATTACAATGGATTCACCTTACTGGTCTTGCTGGAATCGGCCTCACTCTAATCGGATGGACTCTGTTATTACCCATTCCAGGACTGCCCGGAGACCGATTATTGCATGCTTTAATCGGTCCTGCCGAGATGTCCGATTCAAGCCGCCAAACAGGGATCTTCATTCTAATGCTCGGTGCAATGGTGATTATCTTTGCAAATACCGAGTATATGCCTTGGTTGTTGATTGCAGCTTTGGCGGCGATGCGTCGTTTCAGCCCAGAGAATTCTCCTCCTCCTCTGGTTGTCGACGAGTCAATAGTCCCCTCTAACAAGGAACGTAGCAGGTTTGTCACGCTTCTTGTATTCGTTCTAATTTTAGGATTCCCTGGATTGAGTCCTTCCTTTTCAATCAACCAATGGGATGAAGGCTTGGACACCTCTGGATGGGTTGATGAGATTGAACTTAACGTCTCAGAATCCTACAACCTCACTCTAGAGTTAACTCCAGAAGGAATCAATCCGGTGTCCGGATGGATACAGATTAGACTGGAGGGGGAATACTCCCAATTATGGGATATCAATTCCTCTCAGTTCAACGAAAATAAAATCTACAGGTTTGATGAGGTGACTCAAAATTCACCCGACGCGCTAAGTCTGACAATAACTCCTCTAGATATTGCTCAAAATGATGTAACCCTAATTCCTGACGCCTCTATGTGGTTACGGATTCTAGTCGATGTCGAAGATCATATCGAAGAGCACCTCACTGTTCTGAGGAATCCCGCAACCACCTCCCCAATAGATCCTCTTTGGTTACTAATTGAGGATACAGAGACTCCAAGAATTTGTATGAGTATTCAGAAGGTGGATAATAGGACTGCCTCTTTAGTTCTAACAAATCCATTTTGGGAGTTTGAGAACGACACTAACCTGACTCAACCAGGCCTTCACGACGTTTGTCTAAGAGGTTACGAAGGTGCATTGCAATCATCACAATACAAAGATGAATTTAGACGGGTCATGGGGCCAGCACTGGCACTAGATTTCGAAGATGGTGAGAGGATGACTTGGTGGTTGCCAGTGAATGGAACCGAAGCCAAATTACAGATTTCTGATGGCGCTTGGCAAATACCTGATTGGTATTCAGCAAATACAGATTACACGATAACGTTCGGTGGCCAAGGAAATGCATTTTGTCCTTCAACTACAATCATGCCTGAGATGGAAATTGGAGATAGTTGGAATTGGACCTTTTCCGACCGTTCTTCCATTAGGCTCCCAGCCGGTCAATTAGGTTCGGGAAATCTATACTTCGGTTCTAGTGGTTGGTTAGCTTTCTGTAAGGAAGGAGTCATGCTACGTTCGTATATGGTCGCCGAGGGAGAGGATGTGATTTTAGACGGAGGGGATATTGGGATGCATTTGGCTTTCTCTGAATACATAATCTCTAATCGCATGAACAAGACAATTCCGATTACCGTAAGTTGGACTGGAGATTCACCCGAAGCAGAGGTTTGGGCTGTCTCTATACCGGACGAAATCCCACCAAACTCAGATTTGATGATGCTTCTGGAGACTGCAGGTACAACCGCTTTGTATCGTGCTGTTTGGGTAACCGTAGATGAGGGTGAAATCACAGTTAACCTAGCCGCTCGTTGTCCAGTTGATGGGTGTGAATAGATGCGAATCGCAGTTCTTGGAGTCGGTTCAATCGGCGGAGTTGTTCTCGGCGCCCTTTCTGATACAGATGCAGACCTTGTGGCAGTATCTCGCGGCCAAGCTGCTAGTAATCTGGAAATGATTGGCTTGATTCTACACACTCCAGAGGGTTCGATAGAGATGATTCCTCCAGACCGATTTAGTGTCGTCGATAGTCAAGAGGGGCCAATTCCTGAACAGATTAGAGGTACTTGTGATGTTGCTATAGTATGTGGCAAGGCCTCCTCGACTTCTGTTTTGGCGCAAATCGCTGAAGAAGTCCTAACTTCAAATGGAATTGCGATCAGTATACAGAATGGTCTTGGCCACTCAGAGATGTTGGCTCATCGATTAGGTAGGGAAAGAATACTTGGCGGTTCGATTACTCATGGTGCTTGGAAGGATGATGAATCAGGAATTCATTGGGTCGGCCGAGGGGTCATTCGAATGGGCAACCTCGATGGTGGAGATGCCGCCGAGGTGGCATTAGCTCTAATGCAATCATTTGAGGATGCAAACCTCAATCCGATATGGTCCGAGGATGTACAAAACATAGTCTGGAGAAAGCTATTGTTGAATGTTGCAATCAATCCAGTCTGTGCAATTGCTGGAGTTAGAAATGGCGCTCTTATCGACGTACCTGAACTCTGGAATCAAGCGATGGCTGCTATGTTAGAAGCAGCGGCAGTGGGCAGAGCCACTGGGGTCGATTTAGGCGATGTGGATTTGGAAGAACACTTACGAAAGGTGGTCGAGGCAACTTCTGACAATCGCTGCTCGATGTTACAAGATGTGATGTCTGGACGCGCCACAGAAATTGATTCACTTTGTGGCGCTGTTGTAGAGAGGGGCGAGTCGGTTGGGATTCCAACTCCTGCAAATCAGTCCCTTTACGCATTGGTCAAAGGTATAGAAAGGTCTGGCGAGTTCGCCTAATTATTCGCAATCGATATTGTAATGGAGTCCGACGTTTTTCCTTCTAGCAATCGAGGCTTCAATAACAAGTTCAGCACAGATAATCAGATTACGTAATTCGACCATGGCCTGACTAGGTTTTGTAGAATGCCAAACTGGAACTACATCGGCTCTGATTTGTGCAATCTTCTTTTTTGCATTATGTAATCGGGCATCACTCTTGACCAAACCAACATTGTTTGTCATCATCGTTCTGAGCGACAATAAATCACTTTGTAGAGTTCCATGGTCTGCTAACTCCTCAAGGTCTTCACCTCTCCAATAAGCGATGTCTTCAACAATATCTGGAAGCAATCCATCTTCGGCTCTCAAGATAATCTCTGTAGCGGCTCTCTCAGAATATACCACCGCCTCAAGAAGTGAATTGGACGCAAGGCGGTTAGCGCCATGAAGTCCGGTTCTAGCAACTTCTCCGATAGAGTATAGCCCAGGTAGAACCTGACCCTCGTGCATTGCCCTGCCTTTCTTGTCGACCTTGACTCCTCCAACAAGATAGTGTGCGGCAGGGCGCACAGGAATTGGATCAGGTCCTAGATTGATTCCATGTTCAGCCAACTTATCTGCAATGGTGGGGAACTCTTGACGAATTGCATCAATATCTAGGTGTTCAGTTACTAGGAATACGTGAGAATCTCTACTTCTCTTCAATTCTCTATCAGTGGCTCTTGCGACGACGTCTCTAGTATCCAATGATCCCTTGTCTGAATATCGGTTCATGTAGGATAAATCATCAGGAGAGCCACCAACCTCCTTCCATTCCTGATATTCGAAACGGGTCATCAAAACCGCCCCGTGTCCTCTCATGGCTTCTGTAATCAAAAACGGGTTCTGCGAATCGATGGCTAATGCAGTTGGATGGAATTGAATGAATTCCATGTCGCATACATCTGCCCCTAATCTATGCGCCATAGCTACACCATCACCTGTAGAAACCGTTGGATTTGTGGTAGCAAGATGAAGCATACCTGCTCCTCCAGAAGCTAACACAACACAGCGTGATGCCAAGGTGTAGACCTTACCATCTGGGGCTAGGCACCACAAACCTGCAACCCCTTTCTCAGGCTTATGCAAATCGCGTCGAACAAGATCTAGAACCATCCAGTCCTCTAGAATCCTCAGACCTGATTCGTATTCATCTGCCGCACCTTCAGTCAAGGCACGCTCGATTTCAGCTCCGGTTCTATCGCGAGAATGTAGTATTCTACGCTCGGAGTGGCCGCCTTCTCTGGTTAGGTCATAGAGGCCATCTGCGCTCAAATCAAATTCCACTCCATGTTTTATCAAATCACGAATCCTATCAGCAGCATCGTACACAACCGATCGCACAACCCCCTCATCGCACAAACCTCCTCCAGATGCTAACGTGTCCTCAACATGAGCTTCTAGAGCCACTTTGTTATCGATATCAAGAACTCCAGCAATTCCTCCTTGAGCCCAGTTAGTAGATGAGGTTGAGATACTCTTCTTTGTGACGATTGCAACCGAGAGTCCGGCTCGGAAGCATCGCAAGCCAAGGAACAGTCCAGCGATGCCCGAGCCGATAACCGCAACGTCGACTGGCGGCAGGTCGCGGTTGGGTGCATTCCCTGCCATGCTGATTCCTCAAACTAACTTGCATTGAAGATAACCATTCGTCGTCTAGGTCTCCGGCTATTGGAAATAGTGTCTGCAAACACTCTCCGAATCGCTGTGGTGCCTCAACCTTCATAGTCTTGAAAGGGGGCAGGGCGAGACTGACGTTGGGGAAATTTCCTTCGTCATTTAGGTGATGGGATGCACTTGCTGAGAATAGAAGTAGAGAACTTCAAGTCCTTTGGCGGTGAGATTACCATACCCTTCGATGAAGGGTTTACTGCGATAACCGGCCCTAACGGGTCAGGGAAGTCGAATTCTGGTGACGCCATACAATTTGTACTCGGCACACGTTCGACAAAAGTCATGCGGGCTGACAATGTTGGCGACTTGATATTCAACGGTGGAAAGCGGGGTAAGCCCGCCCGCCACATGTCGGTGACACTAGTTTTTGCTAACAATCCCGAATTAGGCGGGCGACGAAGGCTACGTATTGATGAGGACGAAGCATCATTCACAAGGTCTGTCCGCCTGAACAGAAAGAATCAACCGATTTCATCTTACAAAATTGGGGAACGCAGTGTAACTGCAACCGAGATGAGGAGAACTCTTGCAGAGGCCGGATTACACGGCGATGGATACAACATAGTTCTACAGGGCGATGTAACCAATCTTGCAACCATGACCGATTGGAAGAGAAGAGGAGTTCTAGAAGAGGTTGCGGGAGTTACAGCTTATGATTCAGAAATCCGCTCAGCAAATAATCAACGTAAAGCGGTTGAGAATGATATTGAGACTATCGAATTATTCGAGTCGGATCAGAAGACTCGCCTGAAGAAGTTGGAAAAGGAGAGGGAACAAGCTCTCAAGTATCGCGACCTTAAGGAGCAGTTAGATCAAGCTAGAATCATCTTGGCCCAGGCCAAGTATCGTAATCGAGTCGACGAGATTCGTATGCTCAATGAAGACCATGAAAAGTATCAGGAAAAGAGCAACAAGGTCCGTGAAAGTGTCAGAAATAACGAATCTCGCCTTTTACAACTCGAAGAAGAATTGGTCAATGTCTCTCGTGAACTCGAGAATATGGCAACTGGAGAATCCAAGGCAGTTATGGATGAGATTCGGGCCTTGGAAATCGAGGTCGAGACCAGCCGTGACAGAATTGGCGACCAGAACCGAGCCTCTGAAGACGCGACCGAAGAACTCGAATTTTTCCAATCCGACCTAGAATCTGCCGAGGCTGCTATTCAACAACTCGTAGACGAAATCGAGGCGGCCAAACAATCCGTCACGGATGCCGAGACCGCCCTCGATGAGGCGGAACGAAATGAGTCAGAGGCTCGCAAAGCCATCGAATCTGGAGACAAGCATTCCCGTGATTTGAATCGAGCCTTAGGATTAGCAAATGAGGAACTATCCAAGGTACATGACAAGATGGCTGAGGCCAGATTAGAATCCGATAGAGCCGAGCAAGCCTCAAGAATTGCATCGGACAATCTAGCGGATTTGGAGGAACAATACGAGGTCGTATCACTTGAGAGAGACGACCTCGAACTAACTGGCGAGGATCTACAAGAAGAAAAGCCTGTAGAGGATAGAGAATCATTGGCTGTTAAACTAACACAATTGCAGAAACAGGAGGCTGCACTTCGCGGTGATCGCGATAGTGCGGAGGAACAATTGAGAGGTGCAAATCGGTCACTTGACCGCGCTCGTGCCGCACAGGAGGCTAGAGCCTCGAAACCAGGTTCCGCTGTAACTCTGCGCGCATTATCGAAACTTAGACAGAGCGGGGAAATCAGGGGGATACTCGGGTCTCTTGGAGAATTGACTTCACCAAAGGATGACTCACACGAGGAGGCATTAGCATTCGCACTTGGTGGCGGAATGAACTCAATCGTTGTTAGCGACGATGAAGTTGCGGCAAGTTGTATCAAGTGGCTCGGTGCAAATGGTGGTGGAAGAGCAACATTCCTACCTCTCAACAAGATTAGTGCTTCCCGTGCTCAAGGTCGTGCGCTAATGGTTGCTAGAAACCCAGGAATTATTGGATTCGCGCATGACCTATTAGATTACGATGAAGAAATTGAAACCGCTGTACGCTTCGCCTGTAGAAACACATTGATTGTTCAGTCGATGGACGTTGCACGCCGCAATATGGGTGGGGTTAGAATGGTGACTCTTGATGGTTCGATAGTCGAAGCGACTGGCGCCATGACAGGCGGTTCTTCAGCAAAGGGCGCTCGTCCTTCATTCGGGGGTACTGGAGCGGTTGGCGCCGGAATGGAAAAACTCGAGTCAGCAGTTAATAGAGCCAACTTGAGGTACTCAACGGTGGAGGCTGCACTGAAAGAAATCCGCGACAACATGAATAATCTTCGAAACCAAATTCATGGTCTCGACGATAGTGATCACTCTGTAAAAGTTAGGAATTGGAAGGCTGATGTTAAGATTGCACAGAAGCAAGTGGATGATATCTCAAAGAAGGTAGTCGATGCTCGCAAAGAATATGAGAGATTGGAAACCGCTAGCCAAAACGCTACTGCTGCGGCTGTTGAATCGGAAAAAGAACACGAAGCCGCTGTCGATGCTCGCCGATTAGCCGCGGAGGCATTACAGAATCATACACCTGATCATCTCTCACAAATTCTTCGAAGCGCTCAGGACACACGAACCGAGGCTGAGCGCACTAAACTTAGAGCTGAATCCGATATTTTAACCGGCGGCGAGAAACTCAAGGTTCTCAAAGATAGAAAGAAAGATCTCGCTAGGTCTGTTGAGAGACAAAATGAAATCATTACAGAAGCCACAAAGACGATTGAGACACTTCAGACTTCAATCCAAAAGGCGGAGGAAAGCCTCAAAGAACTCAAATTACAAGCTTCACAATTCAATGAAGAGCATCAGATTCTCAGCGAGCGTAAGGACGAGATAGTCGACGAGCGTGCAAGCCTTCGAGCTCATGTAGAACAGATGCAGACTCAGCGTGAAACAATCAAAGCGAGATTGGAAGGTCTCGTTGAGAGTATAAGGAACAAAGAAGAGACCTTGGTCGAATTACAGAGTAATTTGGCCGAGAACGAAATCGAGCTTCCAGATTTAGAAATTCAATTGCCAACAGTGGCCGAGGCGGAGAAGGGGGTGCAGGGCCTAGATCGCCGCCTCGGCCAACTAGGCGACGTCAATATGCTAGCTATAGAAGACTACGACATAACCGTGGAGAGAATCGCTGGACTCGTCGCTGACGGTAAACTCTGCAAGGAGAGACACGCAATGTTGGTTAGCCTTGCTGAACAACTCGAAGACGAGAGAAAGACAAGACTTCTCGCCGTATTCAACGAAGTCAACCAGAACTTCACTCGCGCCTACAAGTTGCTACAGCCTGGTGGTGAGGGTGAATTGCAACTTGAGAATACCAAGAATCCGTTTGAGGGTGGACTAAGGATGGCTTGTATACCTCCCGGCAAGAGTAAGAGAACTCGTCGAAGCTTCCTCTCTGGCGGAGAGAAGTCAATGGCGGCTCTGGCTTTCGTTTTCGCAATCCAAGATTACGAACCTAGCCCATTCTACTACTTTGACGAGGTTGACCAGAACCTTGATCCATTCAACGCTGAGCGAATCGCTACTCTCTGTAGAATTCGTAGTACTCACGCTCAATTCATCATGGTTACTCTAAGAAAGGTCAGCCTTACACTTGCCGACCACCACATTGGAATTACGCATGCGGGAGATGGCCGAAGTCGTCGAATTACCGACTTCGACAGAGCAGCTGCAATCGAACTTGGAGAAGAATTCGAGGCCGAGCAAGAGGCGCTGAAAGAAGCACAAAGTGCCAAGGAAGGCATGGGTGACTTGCCAAGCGCTGAGACCATGCCAAAGGTGCCCGAACCAATGGATCGTCCGTTGAGTCTAGGCGGCCTTGCCGATAGGGCCGGTGTCGAAGTATCCGATGATACTGAAGACGAGGACTTAGACCCAAGTGAATCAACCATGTCTTCACTGAAGGAAAGAACTGACGAGTGGAGTGAAGATATCGCAGAGAAGGAAGCAGCCATTCCTCAACAGGAAGACGAAGAAGAACAGGTCGCCAGCGAGGCAGAAATCGAGCAGGAGTTGGAGAGAGAAGAATGACAGTCTTCGATGCTACTGCAATGAGGGACGATATCGTCGAAAGGCTATTGCAAGGTGAGGAAGATCTTGAAACCAGCCGTTATCTCGACAGATTGGTCGAGCTAGCAAGTTTAGAAGAAGCTGAACATCAATTCCTAATCGACCCATTTGACCGTTCGGTAGCATTGGTATTCCAATTATTTAGATCAAAGGACTTAGACCCCTGGGACGTTGACCTTACTAGTTTCTTGGAGATGTTTGAGCAACGAATTAAGGCCAGTGAGGATATCGATTTACCAACCTGTGGTAGACTAATCCGAATGGCTTGGCAGATTCTTCGAGGTCAAGCCTCTACTCTTATTGAGAGACAAGACCACGCATGGGCTGAAGTTGAGGACGATTTCCTCGACTTCGATGTCGGCGGCTGGGAATCAGAATTCACTGAAGATGATTACAACTTCTCTGTAGGAGTTATGACAGGAGCGGCAGACAACGTACTCCCCTCGATGTTTGAAGGCCGAATCCATAGAAAGGAAAGCCGCCCGGTGACTCTTGGAGAATTACTAATGGGGTTACAAAGCGCCAAACAAATCTCCGAGGATTTGAAACTTAGAGAACAAATCGCGAAGGAGAGGAGAGAGGCTCATGCAAAGGCAAGGGCTAGGTTCTCTGGCAGCCTTCACGTCGAGGATTTGGAAGCAGATCTTCGCCGAACTTGGGATGTTCTTAGAGAAAGATCTGGTGAAGATGATATGGCGGTCGACCTAAAGGAAATCGCAGGAAAACTGAGAGATAGGTCGGTAGAAGGTGGATTAGGATTCGACGAAGCTGATGCAGAAGCCCAAGTCACAGCCTTGGTCTCGGCGTTATTCCTAACTCACAGAGGTTATGCTGATTTAACTCAGAAATCAGGTAGGAATGGTTTGATTACTATCAAAGATTTACATCCAGATTACAATGACTTTGATGTACTAACTGAGAAGATTAACCCTAAGCCAGAGATGGAGGTAGAAGTCGATGTCTGATTCTGTCGAGTTGTCCACCATTCTAGAAGCAATCCTGTTCAGTGCAGGTCGCTCAATGACGGTTGAGGAATTGATGGAGCAAACCGGAAAGACCCGTTCGGAGATTTCGGGGGCACTGGAGAATCTGCGTGCTACCATTAGACGTCGTAGAGACTCTGCTTTGCAACTAACAGAAGTTTCAGGCCGGTGGATTTTCGAAGTTAGACCTACACTTTCTTCATATTTGCCGGAATCAGTTAGGCCAGAAGTTCCTGCAAGATTGTTACCACCTGCTGCTCTAATCGCCTACCATCAACCGATGAAGCAAGCACAGTTAGTCGATATGATTGGTCCTTTGGCCTATGATCGGGTTAGAGAATTGGCCGGATTAGGATTCATCGATAGGCGTAGGGATGGATTGACCCGTAGATTGACCACAACTCGCAGATTTGCAGAATACTTCGGCTGCCCTGAAGTTGAATACCAGAAGGTAAGAGAGTGGTTTAGGGCAGAAGCCACAAAGGCTGGGCTTACGAGTGCGGAGTTAGCCGCTTCTCTCTCCGATGAACAAATGACTATCGAAGAATTCACTGAGGTGCCGTCGGAAGAGGCACAGGCGATTGAAGCCACTCAAGGTGACGAGTGATTACTCGCCGCGAACCTGTTGCAAGGCAGATTCTACTGCTGCCATGGTGATTCTTTCACCAGTTTCTCTAACAATCGCGGCTACTGGTTCAATCTCTTCCGCAGAAGCCCCTGCGCTGGCAATCATGTTTCGTAGGTGTAGCTTCATGTGTCCTGCCTGTATACCAACTGTCGCAAGGGCTCGAAGGGCACCAAGGTTCTGTGCAAGGCCTGCAGCGGCCATTACTTTCGCAAGGTCATCAGCCGATTTAATTCCTAGAAGTGCTACATTTGCTTGGGCACCAGGGTGTATTGTAATCGCCCCACCGACCAATCCTACCGCCATTGGAATCTCAATCGAACCGACTAGATTCCCATCTGCATCCTTTTCCCAATGGGTCATCGAACCATATCGGCGTTCGTGTGCTGCGTATGAGTGAGCGCCGGATTCGACAGCTCTCCAATCCTGTCCACAGGCAATTGCAATAGGGGATATCGCGTTCATTATTCCTTTGTTATGTGTAGTTGCTCGGAACGGATCAGCCGCCGCAAAATGGTAGGCTTGTAATACGCCATCGATGACTTCTGCTCCTCTTGCTGCATCGTTACTAGCATCCGACATCTCTTCTGCAGTGAAAGTTGCACTGACTCTAGCCAGTCTATGTACTGCTAAGTTACTGATAATTCTTAGAATCACAGTCCCTCCTGAGATAGTTTCTATTCTAGGAGCAATGGTTTCTGCCATTGTATTAACCGCATTTGCCCCCATTGCATCGCGACAATCAACTAGGATGTGTACGATTATCATAGGGCCCGAATCAGTTTCAATAATTCTCGCCTCAACATCTCTACATCCTCCACCGAATTTCACTAAAATCGGATCTACGTCATTGCAGGATTCTATCAATTCCTCTTTAGCGGCGAGAATTGCATCTCGAGACGCCTCCGGATCTTCACAACCGACTACTTGAATTTGCCCAATCATTACTGGGTCTGTATTGTTTGAGACAAAGCCACCATTCATCTGACACCTCTTGGCCATGTTGGATGCGGCTGCAACTACACTTGCTTCTTCAACTACGAATGGAATCACATAGTGTTCTCCATCGATGATGAAGTTAGTTGCAACGCCAATAGGTAGTGAATACCTACCGATTACATTCTCGATCATTCTGTCTGCGGTACCCTCGTCAAGTTCAGCATCTGCCCACGCTTGGACTTGTTCTTCACTTAGGTCAGCAAGTTCTGCAAGCATGGCTCTTCGCTCTGGGACGGATAGTTTGTAGAAACCACTCAATCGGCTGTTATCTATGGGCATAGTTTCACCGAACCTTGCGACAACCTTCTGGTTCTAAGCACTTCGCGGTAATTATGCCAGAAACACCCTATTGCGTGCCAGACGGGCACTTGGCCAAGATTGCTGATAATCTAGCTTAAATGGGAGTTAAGTAGTCTCGATTAGACGACATTTCCTCTTTAAAAAGCGTTAATTTACTCATTAACGCATTGTTAACGCATTCTGTAAGCGTTAGGGAAGCGTTAATACGTATTGGAAAAAACGTATTGCTGTGAGCCTATGTGTGTTTTCAACATCAGGTTGAATCAAAAAATACGTTAATTACGTAATAATGATGCGTGAGGATGCGTGAATGTTATGTACTCATACTCGTGCGTGGACGATAATGGCTGAGGGGCCCACGACGATACTCGATTTGCCTCCATTACGAGGCAACCCCTTCGACCTGCGTCCAATCGAACCAAATCGCGCAGAATATCTAGTCGGGAGAGATAGACTACTAGCGGAATGGCGTGAACACCTAATTTCCCAAACTCCTCGATTGTTACTATTGGTTGGTGATAGTGGCTCCGGGAGAACCTCTTTCCTCAACGCTCTAGCTTCGACTACATCCCGCCGTCCGTACATTGCACAATTCTGGCCAGAAGCCGATGATCCTGTTCAGGGAATAATCCATGAGTTGTCGGTACATTTCGGCGGCTTTGAAATCCCACCATCAATACAACAGGTTTCTGATAATATGGTGGAAGTCCTCGACAAAGAGACAGGAACATTGCCATTAATCGCCTTCGATTATCCCGCTAATATCGATTTGAACTCCGTATTATTTCGATTAGCACCCTTACTTCAGAGACTTCGAGCACTTGTTGTGGTCGTACTTACTCCCTCACAACTGGCCGGGTTAGATGAGGGCGTGTTGGATATTTTTGACAAACCCCATCATTTACAGAATTTAGACGAAAAACAAATCCAGATGCTTAGTAATCGTAGAATTTCTCGATCGGCCAATCAAAAGTGGAATATCAGGCCCAGCCTACTAACTGCAATTCACCAGCATACAGATGGGAACTCACGTAGGGTTATTCGCCTATTGCGCGACTTAATCGATGAGAGACATAATCCGGTCGAAGGAGGCGTTCTAGATCGACTAACTACTTGGAGAGCTCCACCGGTAAAATCAGAACCCATAGTGTTTGAAGAATTCGATATAGCGCCAGAAATTGAAGAAATCACCGAAGAACCTGAGGCCGTAGAAATAGAGCCTGAAGAAGAAATTTCCCAAATAGATGAATTTGAACTAGAGGAGGAAGATGAACCAGACGACCTTTGGGATGAAGACAAGGATGAGGGAGATGACGAAACTTCATGGAATGATGATTTCGAGGTACCCAATGAAATTTGGAACCCTCCTGAAGATCCGGTAGAACTAGAGGTTGAGGAGGAAAGATTCCATCAAGCCGAACAAACTCCTGAATCCGAAACTAGTGAATTGTACCAAAGAGCTGGAGACGAATCTGGATTTTACTATGTTGAAGAGGGAACTGAACCTCCTGAATTATCCGAATCTAGGAAATCAAAAGGGAATTTTGGGCGTTTATTAGGTCGCACTATGCAAGTCAATGATAGGATGCCGACAACAGGCGATGATACACCGATCCAGGTCGCTGAGCCTCACAAGAGTTTGGTGCCAAGGACTCCGGTAAAGGAAATGCCTCCCGAAAGCGTAGAGGATGAACAATCAACTGCAAGAATCGACATATCGGTGCAGTCTGGTATAGAAGAGTCCGTTTTTCACGACGATCAGTCAGTTTGGATGGTCGATTCAGATTCCAAATCTACCTTACCCGACAATCCTAGAGTATTCGAA